>Ga0073932_1000852_pt1 | contig 68012 bp, 59 predicted proteins | sample DewCreD2012metaG_FD_76967 | JGI IMG/M metagenome (GOLD analysis project Ga0073932, IMG submission 76967) | Hot spring sediment bacterial and archeal communities from British Columbia, Canada, to study Microbial Dark Matter (Phase II) - Dewar... ...
CGGTTAGGCCGTGGCTCTCAGCGTGGCGATGGTGACCTAGGATTCACCGCGCTCCGTCTGCTGGGCCCCCACAGTCAGGCACCAGCAACTTCATCTTCAGGATAATACCCTGTGTCAAGAAAAGTGGCGCTGGAGCGGGACCGCTCCATCTGTAATGTGTTGATTTCATGGGAGGAGGGCTGGCTGGGGGGCGTTGTGACTGGGGTGCGGGCGCCCCTACGGCGGGGGGGAAAACGGAATTGGGGCCGCTCGCGAGCGGCCCCTACAGGCGACAAGAAGGATCGGGGTGGGGGAGCAGTCCGCTCTGTGCAGGGGGCGGGGCCGCTGCAAGGTGGACAGCCCGCTCTGCGCAGGGGTGCGGTAGTGCGGGGTCGCTGCAAGGGGGACAGCCCGCTCTGCCCACTCGCTTCGCTCGAGGCAGAGGAGGCAGTCCCCCTTGCGATCGAGGCAGAGGAGGCAGTCCCCCTTGCGATCGAACTGCGCTCCGGAGAGGGGTGAGGAAGTGTATTATGATTGTTGCGAACAGGTGCGGCCACGCGCCCCTTTTATCGTGTCTTCAGGAGGGTGGTATTCCATGCAAGCGCCCCCGGAATCGCCCGCTACCAGACGGGCGTTTTTGTCCGCTGCCGGCGTTTCGGCAGTCTCTTATCAGCGCATTCTTGGCGCGAATCATCGCATTCAGATCGGATTCATCGGTTACGGTCTTATCGGAAAGCGGCACGTCACGGATTTGAAAGCCATGCCGGACGTGGACTGCGCCGCGGTGTGCGATGTTTACCAGCCGCGGGTGGAAGCGGGTCTGGCGCATTGCGGCCCACAAGCCAAAGGCTATTCGGATTTTCGAAAGCTTTACGAGAACAAGGATATCCAAGGCATCGTGGTGGGGACGCCCGACCACTGGCACGCCCTGCTTACGATACTGGCGTGCGCGGCCGGCAAGGATGTCTACGTCGAGAAGCCGCTGACTTTGTTCGTGCGGGAAGGCCGGTGGATCGTCAACGCCGCGAAGAAATATCAACGTGTCGTCTGCTCCGGCACGCAGCGCAAGCACAATCCCGAGGTCAAGATCGGCCGGGAGATGGTAGCCAGCGGGCGACTGGGGAAAGTACACACGGTGCGGGTCTCAGCCATCCGCAACATTTACCCCGGTTTCGGACGGACACCTGTGTCAGAGCCGCCGCCGGGATTTGATTACGACCTTTGGCTCGGTCCGGCGCCGAAGAAGCCCTACACGCAGCACCGCGGGCTTTATCACTTCCGGTGGTTTTGGGACTTTGCGGGCGGGCAAATGACCAACCTCGGCGCGCACGATCTGAACAAGATCCACTACGTGATGGGGGCGAACGCTCCGACGGCGGTCTATTCCGGCGGGGGCCGTTACGCTCTCGAAGACGACTGCGAGACTCCGGATCTCCAGGACACAGTGTTTACCTACCCCGGCTTCACCGTGCTCTATTCCATGCGGGAGGCCAACGCGCTGCCCGACATCAGCGGCATCCGTTTTCTGGGGACGAAGGGGAATCTGATCTTCCGCGACGGTTCTTACGAGGCCGTCCCGGAGATGAGAGGCGATCCCACGGACCAGATCCCGGGCTGGCAGGGGCATCCTCCTGGAGGCCCCGTGGGTTCGCACACGGCCCCGACGCCGTGGATGGTAGGCGCGAAAGATCGCCCTCCGACCGAAGACGTCATGATTTTGAACAAGCGCGACTGGATCGAATGCATCCGCACCCGGCGGCAGCCGTTCAGCGACGCAGAGGACGGCCACCGCGTGGCGACGGCATGTCATCTGGCGAACCTTTCCCTGCGGCTGGGGCGGGCTTTGCGCTGGGATCCCGTCAAGGAAGAGATCCCGGGAGATAAGGAGGCTTCCGCCCTGCTGGAGAGGCCCTACCGGAAGCCTTGGGACAGCGTTCTGGCCAGTCTGAACGTGACGAAGGGAAGGCATTCATGAAGACACGCATTGCAGCCATTCTCATACTGAGCGTAGTTGCCGCCCTGAGCCAGGATTATCCCAGCCTGGAAATCAGCAACGGCATTCTGAAAGCAGGCTTGCATCTGCCAGATGCGGAGAAGGGCTCTTACCGGGCCACGCGCTTCGACTGGTCCGGGATCCTATACAGCCTGGAGTACAAAGGTCATCAGTACTTCGGAAGGTGGTACCAGAAGCACGACCCGCTGATAAACGACGCTATCACGGGTCCGGTCGAGTCCTTCGATCCGGACGAATCCCTCTGGGGCTATGCGGACGCCAAGCCGGGAGATCTGTTCCTCCGGATCGGAGTCGGGCACGCGATTAGGACAGATAGCCGCGCTTTCAGCCCCTACACGACATACAAGGTGGCGGACCCGGGGAAATGGACGGTCACGAGCGGGAAGAACTGGGTCGAATTCCAGCACACGGTGTCGGACCGGATCGGATACGCTTACGTGTACACGAAGCGGATCACTCTGACCGAAGGAAAGCCCGAGATGGTGATTTCGCACTCGCTCCGGAACACGGGCCGGAAGGCGATCCGAGGCACGCAGTACAACCACAACTTCTTCGTGATCGACAAGCAACCCAGCGGGCCTGGCTACCGCGTGATTTTTCCTTTTCAGCTCAAGGCTTTGGGGAGCTTCCGGGGGATGCTGGAAGCACAGGGAAACGAACTGATCTTCTTTAAGGAGTTCCAGGGCAACCAGTCCGTGCAGAGTTTCCTGGAGGGTTTTGGGCCCGGGGCAAAGGATTACGACATACGGGTGGAGAACCGGCCTGCCGGGGCCGGCGTGCGCATCACCTCCGACCGGCCCATGGCGAAGTTGAATTTCTGGACCCGCCGCGAGACCGTGTGTCCGGAACCCTATGTCGCCCTGGAGGCAGCGCCGGGGAAGACCGAGCGCTGGGTGTACCGATACGTCTTCTACACTCTTGGCGAGCGTCGTTAGGGAGGGTTTGGGGGATTCGGGAGCAGGGCCGCCGCCCGCACGCCACCGGCCCGCAGGGCGTTAACCCGGCCAAGGATCCGGCTGGGGACGGAGGAACCCGCCACCGTAGACCAGCGAATTCCCCGGCCGTGGATTTTTCAGGCCGCAAGCGGAATAATCGTGCCGACGGCTGCGTATAGGTGTTTGGGAGCAGAGAAATGGCGACCAGCAGCCTGGCAGCACCGACGGCGTCACCGGAGATGAATCCTGCGCCACAATTTCAAGACCTGTACGACCGTTACGCGGACACTGTCTACCGGACGGCTCTCCGCGTGACCGGCAGCCCGTCCGACGCGGAAGATGTGATGCAGACCGTGTTTCTCCGCGTCTGGAAGCAGCAGCCGGACTTCATGGCCGCCAGTTCCAACGAGGCCTACTTCCGGAGAGCGGCGACAAACGCGGCGATCGATGTGCTGCGCCGCCGGAACTGGCAGTCGGAGATACCGCTTGAGGGCGTGACGCCGCGGCTCGCCGCCGAAACCCCAGCCCTGTTGAAACAGTGCCTGCGGCAGGCCCTCAGCCGGCTGGAGCCGCAGGATGCGGAATTGTTCGTCTTGAAGTACGTCGAGGGGCTTTCGGGCGAGGAACTGGCCGAGATGTACGGCATAGAGAGGCCCACGGTGGGCAGCCGGCTGTTTCGGATTCGCCAGACTCTGCGAACCATGTTTGAGGCTTGAACAGGAGGGAGGCGCATCATGTCCGAGGATCGTCTGGATCGGGCGGTGAATGAAGTTCGAAATGAGAGCGTGCCGGCGGAGGAGATGGCCGCGGCAAAGACCCGAGTTTGGGAGAGACTCTCGGGAGCGGAGCCGGCCCTGTGCATGGAGTTTCGCGAAGCTCTGCCAGCCTATTTGGCGGGAGGGTTGAAGCCAGACCGGCGGTTGCTGGTGGAGGATCACCTCGGCCGTTGCGCCCGTTGCAGGAGGGCGCTCGCCGAACGGCGCGGGGAGTCCGCCGTCGTTCCGATGCCGGCGCCTCGCCGCCGCGCCCTGCCGGCGTGGACGCGCTGGGCCATGGCGGCGGGCGTTGCCGCGCTGGCGGTCTACCTGGGGCGCGGCCCCATGGACCGGGCGCTGGCGCCATCGGGGCCCCGCGCGACTGTGGTGAGTTTGTCGGGCGTTTTGAGCCGGGTTTCGGAAGGACCCCTCAGCACGGGCGCGACTCTGAGCGATGGCGAGGTGGTGAGGACTTCGCTCGGCGGCCGGGCCACGCTGCGGCTGGACGACGGGTCGCTGCTGGAGATGAATGAGCGGACGGAACTGGCAGTGACGTCGACGTTCAGCCGGCGTTCGATCCGGCTGGAGCGCGGCGATGTTGTGGTGCAGGCGGCTCCGCAGGGATTCCGGCGATTGCAGGTGGTCACCCGCGACTCTCTGGCGACGGTGAAGGGCACCGTCTTTGCCGTTTCGGCTGGGATGGCGGGCTCGGTTGTCTCCGTTGTGGAAGGGTCGGTGCAGGTCCGCCAGCCTCGCGGGGAGAGGTTGCTGCGGCGGGGCCAACTGGCGGCCTCCAGCCCGGCCCTGGATGGGGTTTCGGTCGAGCGGACTCTGTCCTGGAGCGAGAACGCCGAAAAGTACTATGCGCTGCTCGGCGAACTGGCGCAGATTGAGAAGACGGTGGCCGCCACGGCCGCGCAGAACTTCCGGACTCAGGCCTCGTTGCTGGCGTACCTGCCGGCAAACCCGGTTCTCTATGTTGCGGTCCCGAATCTTGGCCCGACGGTGGAACATGCCGTCAGCCTGATTGAACAGCGCGCCCAGGAAAGCGCCGTGCTGAGGGAGTGGTGGACTTCCTCGCAGACGGAGCGTCTCCGGCAGATGGTGAGCCGGATGCAGACGGTTTCACCGCTGTTGGGCGAGGAGATCGCCTTCGTATTCTTCACGCCGCCGCTTTCCAGTGCGGCTGTGCCGGTTGTCCTGGCCGAGGTGAAACCGGGGCAGCAGGATGCTCTGAGGCAGGCGCTTGTGAAGGTTGTGCCGCCGGAAGGACCGGCGTACCAGGTTGACCACAGGCTGCTGGTATTGTCCGATTCGGCGCTCCACCTCGGGCAGGCCCTGGCGAATCTTGGGGGCGGCGCGGCGAGTCCCTTTGCGGCCGAGATCGCGAGCCATTATCAGGGAGGAGTGGGGCTGGTGGTTGCGGGCGATGCCGCAGCCGCCAAACCACGCACCGTGGCGCCGGGCGCGGAAGTGCTTGGGGCCGCGCAAGTGAAGTACCTGCTTTTCGAACAGCGCGCCGCCGCAAACGGCGAGGAACTTCGCGCATCGGTCGTGTTCAACGGCCCGCGGACGGGCATAGCGAGCTGGCTGGCGACTCCTGGTCCGGCCGGTTCCGCGGAGTATGTCTCCGCCGATGCCGTGCTGGCGGTTTCCGCCTCGACCAAGAATCCCAGGGAAGCTTTCGATGAATTCGTCGCGCTCGCCGGGCGGGTCGACCCGAAGTTCCGGCAGTCTCTGGCGGAGGTGGAGAGTCTCACCGGCGTGAGCATGGCGAATGACATCGCAGCGGCTCTCGGCTCCGACTTCACGTTCGCCGTGGAGCGGCCATCGATTCCTGTTCCAGGCTGGTTTGCCGCGCTGGAGGTGAAGCAGCCGGGGGCGATTGACGCGGCCGTCCGGCGATTCGCGGATTCGATCAACCAGAAGCTTGCCGCGGATGGGCAGCCGGGAGCGATCCAGGTTGCGGAGGAAACCGCCGGGGGCCGGAACTGGATGAAGGTAACGATGGCCGGCGGCGGCATCCCGCTCTACTGGACTTACGACCGCGGATACATGGTGGCCAGCACGGACCGGGACCTGGCCTTGCAGGCGATCAACACCCGGAACGGCGGATTCCCGCTGATCCGCTCGCAGAAGTTCCTGGATCAGCTTCCCGCCTCTTCCGTCCTTCACCAGTCGGCCTTTTTGTGGCTGAACACGCAGGGGGCGCTGGCGGATGCCGCCAAGCTGATGAACAGCGGCAGCCTGAAGAGCCTGCTGGCCAACCGGGAGCCTCTGCTGGTTGTCTGCCTGGCGGACAGGGAACGAATTCAGGCCTCCAGTCGTAGTCGACTTATGGACCTGGTGTTTTCAGCTATGCTGGCGGGCGGCCAGGAAAGGCAGCGCCAGCCGGAGCGCCAGGCGGCGGTTGCGGATGCCACACGTAATTGAACTCGAGGACTTGAGCGTCAAGCTGGGCCGGCGGGAGGTGTTGCAGAGCATTTCCTGCCGGCTCGGTGAACAGGGAGGCGGCCGGGCCATCGGCCTGCTGGGTCCGAACGGGGCGGGAAAGTCGACCCTGATCCGGACCCTGCTCGGTTTTCACAAGCCGCTGCGAGGAACGGCGCGGATTCTGGGCTACGACTGCCACCGTTTTCCGCGTGACGTCAAGACCCGGATCGGCTATATGCCGGAAACAGAGGCGATGATCTCCGACATGACCGCGGTGACGTTCCTGCGGCTGATGGGCGAGATCTCAGGCCTCCCGCCGGAGGTCGCGCTGGAGAAGGCGCACGAGGTTCTCTACCATGTGGGGCTGGGGGAGGCTCGCTACCGGACGCTGGGGACCTATTCGCTCGGCATGAGACAGATGGCCAAATTCGCGCAGGCGATTGTGCACGGGCCCGAGTTGCTGATCCTGGACGAGCCGACCAACGGCCTGGATCCGGCGGCGCGCCGGAGGATGCTGGAGCTGATCCGCGAGATGAAGGACGAGCACGGCATGTACGTGCTGCTCTGTTCCCACCTGTTGCACGATGTGGAAGAGGTCTGCGACGACGTATTGATTCTGCACAACGGCCGGGTTGTGCATCACGCGGATCTGGAGGCGGAGCGGCGATCCAACCGGCGGTTCGTGGAATTGGAAGTCATCGGCGACGACAGCCGGCTTGCGGAAGCGCTGCTGGAAGAGGGGGCCCAGGCGGTGAACGAAGGAGGAGGCCGCTGGCGGGTCGTACTGCCGCCCGGGGTGACGGTGGATGGTCTTTGGAGACTGCTGGCCCGCGAGAACCTGGGCGTGCACAAGCTGAACCAAAGACGCGACAGCCTGGAGGAGATTTTCCTGAAAGCGGTCGGGCACATACGAGAGACGCCCGGCGGAGAAGCCCAGCGGGAGGAGGCCGGCGCGCATGGCCGTATATAAACGCGGATACGGAAAGTATCAGGGTCCGCTCACGTCGCATTCGGCTCGTGTGCTGGCTTTTCCACGGATGGCGTGGCAACGGCTGATGGGCCAGCGTTTGGTGCTGATCGTATTGATCCTCTCGCTGTTCTGGCCGCTGGGATGTACCGGCTACGTGTACCTGGCGAACAATCTGGATCTCCTGAAGACGATCGGCGGAGCAGCGCCGATATTCAGTGTGGACGGCAAGTTCTTTCTGGTCTTCATGAACGTGCAGGCGGTATTCGCCACTCTGCTGGCGGCGCTGGCGGGTCCCGGCCTGGTGGCTCCGGACTTGGCCAACGGCGCCCTGCCGCTATATCTGAGCCGTCCGTTGTCGAGGCTGGACTACGTCGCGGCGAGGCTGCTGGTGCTGGGGGGCATGCTGTCGTTCGTGACCTGGGTTCCCGGGCTGGTTCTGGTGGCGATGCAATGCGGCATGGCGGGCTGGAGCTGGATCCGGCCGAACTGGAGTCTTGCGGCCGGGGTGCTGGCCGGTTTTCTGCTGTGGGTGTTTCTGGTCAGCTTTGTGGCGCTGGCGTGTTCGGCTTACGTGCGCATGCGGATCATTGCGGGAGCGCTTGTGCTTGGATTTTTCTTCGTTCTGGCAGGAATGGCGCAGGTGCTGAACTCGGTGCTGAGAGTGGAGTGGGCGGTGCTCATCAACCCGCCGCGGGCCGCGTACCACGTGTGGTGCGGATTGCTGGGAGTCGAGGTTCCGGACGGGCCGGGTCCGCTGGCGTGCGGGCTGGCGCTGGCGGGGATGACGGTGTTGCTGGCGTGGGTGCTGGAGCGCAAGCTGCGTCCGGTGGAGGTGGTGGCATGAGCGCCGCGGAAGTCGTATTCGAGGATGTATCCAAGTTCTACGGCGACATCCTGGGCGTCAACCGCGTGAGCCTGCGCATCCTGCCGGGCATTACGAGCCTCGTTGGCCCGAACGGCTCCGGAAAGACCACGCTGATGAACCTGATGACGGGGCTGATCCGGCCGGACAGGGGTTCCATCATGGTGCGGGGGTTGTCTCCGGAAGATCCCGAGCGGCTCATGCGCCTTACGGGTTACGCGACTCAGTACGACGCGGCGCCCCGGGGAGCCAGCGGCTTTGAATTTGTGGCCACGGGGCTGGAGCTGTACGGTTATTCGCGGACCGAGGCGGCGAAGCTGGCGTGGACGGCTCTGGAGCGGGTGGGAATGACGGAAGCCGCCGGGAGGAGAGTGGCGGGGTACTCCAAGGGGATGCGGCAGCGGGTGCGGCTGGCGCACGCCATTGCGCACGATCCGGAAGTGCTGGTTCTAGACGAGCCGCTGAACGGGCTGGATCCGCTGGTGCGGGCCGAGACCATCGTGCTGTTTCGGGAGTTCGCGTCGCGGGGCCGCCACGTGATTTTGTCCAGCCATGTGCTTCAGGAAGTGGACGTGATCTCGGACCAGGTGATCTTGATCGCCAACGGCATGATCGCGGCGGAAGGCCAGATCCGCAATGTGCGCGAGGAAATCCGGGAGCATCCCAGCCAGTTCCTGATTCGGACCCCGGACGCGGCGAGCGTGGCCTCCGCGTTGTTTGAGCAGGACCACGTCACCGAGATCCGCCTGAGCGAAGACCGACTTGGATTGCTGGTGATGACGCACCGCGGGGACGTGCTGGGGCAAGTGCTGACCAGAATGGCCCTGGACGGGCGCCGCATCGAGAGCGTGATTCCCGTGGACGAGAACGTGGATGCGGTCTACGAGTATCTCATTGGGGGCAGGCAATGAATCTGCAATCCAGGATGCGCCAGGTGGCGATCATCGCCCGGCAGGAGGCGCGCCGCGCGTTCTTCTCGAAGCGAGCTTTCTGGGTCTATCTGCTGGCTTTGTTCCCGGCCGCAGCATTTCTGCTGCACACGTTCGAAGTCAAGGTGAGGGTCGAACGGGCTAAGAGGCAGGGAATTACGGATGCGGCCCTGGTGGCGTCCATCCGCGATGGGGAGACGCCGGAGCAGATCATTGCGCGGGTGGGAAAGCCTAATTACGACCGCAGCTTCACGCGGCGCCGGGGACGGGAAGAGCCTGCCGTGCGCTACCGCAACCTGGGCTACTTCGACGGCGCCCGGCGCACGGACCTCATGTTCAAGGACGGGGTGCTGGAGCGCAGGCACACGGAGCAGTTCCTGAACCTCGAGCAGGACCGCATGATTTTCGCCGGTATCTTTCAGATGTTCTACCTGCGGCTGGCGATCTTCTTCGGATGCCTTGGGATTTTCATGAATCTGTTCCGGGGCGAGATGCTGGACAAGACACTGCACTTCTGGCTGCTGGCGCCGGTGCGCCGGGAAGTGCTGCTAGGCGGGAAATACGCCGCCGGTCTGCTGGCTTCCGTGCTCATCTTCACATCCGGGGCCGTGCTCGGCTTTCTGGCCATGCTGGCGCCGCACGGAGGCGTGGAGGTGCAGTCCTTCTGGAGCCAGCATGGGGCAGCGCACCTGCTGCGCTACATGCTGGCGGCCGCGCTGGGGTGCGCCGGCTACGGCAGCGTGTTTCTGGCGGCGGGGCTTCTGCTTCGCAACCCGATCATCCCGGCGGCGGTGCTGTTGCTTTGGGAGAATGTCTCAAGTTACCTGCCGTCGATGCTCCAGCGGCTGAGCGTGCTGCATTACTTGCAGGCGATCTGCCCGGCGCCCATGCCCATTGACGAGGGGACTCCCGCGCTGGTGCGATTGTTCCTCCAGCCGGCGGATCCTCCTTCGGCCCTGGCGGCGACCCTGGGCCTTTTGGTTCTGACGGCGCTGGTGCTGTTGCTGGCCGCCCGGGTCTCGCGGCGGCTCGAGATCAACTACAGCACCGAGTAAACGGCCCTGTCGTGCCTGTCTGCCCGCCGCTGGCGTACACTAACCCCAAGAGGAGGCTGGATGAGCATGATCGTCGTCAGGGAGCATTTTGTCGCCAAGCCAGGCTGCGCGAGCAAACTGGCCGCCACATGGAAAGAGTTCGCGGAAGCCGGATGGGCGGGCAGGTTCCGGGTTCTGACGGACATTACCGGAGAGTTCAACAAGGTCGTTCTGGAGTCGGAATTCGCCGATCTCGCCGAGTTCGAGCGGCGGATGAATGAGTACGGCGCCTTGGATGAACTGCGCGAGAGGCTGAGGGGCTACACGGACCTGTACCAGACGGGAGGGAGGGAAATCTACCGGGTCTGGTGACCCCTGGCAGCGGCGGCCGGGGAGCGCCGCCGGCCGCCGCGGGAAAGCCGCCCTTAGTAGTTGACGATCGAGGCGAAGCCGGCGGGATCGAGGCTGGCGCCGCCAACCAGAGCGCCGTCGATGTCGGGCTGATCCATCAAGCCCTTGACATTGTCGGGCTTCACGCTGCCGCCGTAGAGGATGCGCATTCCGCCGGCGGGTCCGAATCCGTGCTGGCGGGCCACCATGGAACGGATGTAGCGATGGGCATCCTGCGCCATCTGCGGGGTGGCCGTTTTGCCGGTTCCAATCGCCCACACCGGCTCGTAGGCAACGGTGACCTTGGCGACCTGCTCGGGCTTCATGCCTTCCAAACCGCCCTTCAATTGCGCCAGCAGCACCTGCTCGGTCTTGCCGGCTTCACGCTCCTCGAGTTTCTCGCCGATGCACATGATGGGATTCAGGCCAGCCTCGAGAGCTGCAAGGACCTTCTTGTTCACGGTCACATCCGTCTCGCCGAAGTACTGCCGCCGCTCGCTGTGGCCGATGATGACCCACTTGCAGCCGGCGCCAAGCAGCATGGCCGGCGAGATTTCGCCGGTGAAAGCGCCTTCCCCGGCCCAGTACATATCCTGCCCGCCGATCTCGATGTTCGTGCCGGCCGCCGCGCTTGCCGCCGCCGGCAGATCGACGAACGGAGGGCAGATCACGATGTCACGGTCCGCCCGGCTTGCCACCAGGGGGCGAAAGGCCTCGAAGAACGCCGCGGTCTCCGCCGGGGTCTTGTACATCTTCCAGTTTCCTGCCATCAGGGGACGTCTCATACGATTGCGCTTAAGAAGCTAGCTCCTTTCTCGACAAAAACTCCAAAATTATCCGCGATGGTTTGTCCGATGTCGGACAGGGAGGCGCGAATCTCCAGGTTAACGTTTTTGCGGGCGGAGTCGCCATAGGCCAACAGGGGGACGTACTCCCGGCTGTGGTCGGTGGAAGGCGTTGTCGGGTCGCAGCCGTGGTCGGCGGTAAAGATCAGCAGATCCTCGGGGCCCAAGGCCGAGAGCAGCTCAGGAATCCAGGCATCCACTTCCTCGAGAGCGCGGGCGTAACCTTCGGGGTCATTGCGATGGCCATACAACTGGTCGAAATCGACCAGATTCACGAAGACCAGCCCGGAGGCGGTCCGCTGCAAGGCTTCCAGGGTCTTGGCCATGCCATCGGCGTTGTTCGTGGTCTTGCCGGACCGGCGGATGCCGCGCCCGAGGAAGATCTCGTTGATCTTGCCGACGGCGTGGACCTCAACGGACGCTTCCGCGAGGCGATCGAGAAGCATCCCGGGCGGAGGAGGAACGGCGAAATCCTTGCGATTGGCGGTGCGCACAAAGGCGCCGGGCCGTCCCACGAAGGGCCTGGCGATGACGCGGCCGACCTCGTGGGGTCCGCAGAGGATTTCACGCGCCGTCTCGCAGATGCGATACAACTCGGGCGGCGGGACGATCTCCTCGTGCGCGGCGATCTGAAAGACGCTGTCGGCGGAGGTGTAAACGATCGGCTTTCCGGTGCGGATGTGCTCGCCGCCAAGTTGCTGAATGATTTCGGTTCCGGAAGCGGGAACGTTGCCCAGCCAGCCCCGCCCAATGCGGCGCGCGAATTCGTCCATGATTTCGGGGGGGAAGCCGGCGGGATAGAGCGGGAAGGGTTTGGCGAGGTGGATTCCGGCGAGCTCCCAGTGGCCGGTGGTCGTGTCCTTGCCGGGGGAGGCCAGCGCGCAGCGGCCAAATGCGCCGAGCGGGGCCGGCACGGGAGCCAGTCCCTCGATGGGGCGGATGTTGGCGAGGCCAAGGGAGACGAGGTTCGGGAGGCGGAGCGGGCGGACACGGGCGAGGTTGCCGAGGGTGTCGCTGCCGGCGTCGCCGTAGCCGGCCGCGTCGGGCATCTCGCCGATGCCCAGGCTGTCCAATACGATGAGCAGGATCCGGCGGAAGGGCATGAAGGTCAAGGGGCGGGAGAGGCGCCGGTCCGGAGGGCCTCCGCCAAAACAGCCGCCCGTTCCCGCACGCGGTTGAAGGCGCTCTTGTTTCTGGCGATGCGGTCGAGGATGGGGAGAAGCTGGCCAGCGCCGGCCAGACGCTTCTGCTCGTAAGCGTATTGCAGCTCGAGGAGCGCCCGGTCCAGGCCCAGCCGGTCAAAGCGCGCCGTGCGGTCGAGGTTGATGGCGTGCCGCGCGGTCTCGCCGATCCTCTCGAACCAGTCGAGGAGTTTCTGGGCCTCGGGAAGGATTGTGTAGTTGAAGGTGGTCTGCCGCTTGAGATCGCCGTCCAGGAAGCGAAAAGTTTTCTCTCCCATGAAGGCCACTTTCAGACCGGATTCGACGGGCTTGGAGAAATAGCCGAGCCGTTCGGCGAGGCCGAAGATGGTCTCCGTTTCCGCGGGATCCAGGCGCAAGGCGAAAGGCTGCTCGTCGTTAGGGTCTTCTTTATACTCGCCCTGTCCGGTCCGGTCGATCCAGACCTCGAACCAGGCGGGGGTGCTGTTGGGGAACTTCTTTACGAATTCAAGCCTCGGAGCCGCGGCCGCAAAGGCCGCCGAAGCCAGCAGAAACAGCGCGGCCAGCCGTCTCACAGGCAGGCCTCCAGCCGCGTCCGGGCGGCCCGGGTGGCGTGACAGATGGCGGCCGCGACCGCGTCGGAGGCGTCCTGCGAGGCGATAGGGCATTCCAGGCCGAGCAAGGAGCCGACCATCAACTGGACCTGACTCTTCTCGGCCCGGCCGTAGCCGACGACGCTGGTCTTGATTTCCAAGGGGGAGTACTCGCCGACTTCGAGCCCGGCCTCGGCGGCAGCGAGGAGAGCCACGCCGCGCACGTGGGCCAGTTTGAGAGCGGTCTTGGTGTTGGCCGCATGGAAGACCTGCTCCACGGCGACGGCCCGCGGCTGGCAGTCGCGGATGACTTCCCGCAAACGCCGGGAGATCTCGAGGAGGCGCACTTCCAGGGGGGCGGCCGCGGTGGAGCGGATCACACCCGCCGCGATCAAACGGTGTTCGCGGCCGTCGCTTTCGATGACCCCGTAGCCCGTGCGCTCGGTGCCGCAATCGATTCCCAGGATTCGCATCCCCTCTGGGGGCGCCGCTATCCTGCCAGCGCCTCCATCTCCTTCTCGTCGATATCGAAGTTGGAGTAAACGTTCTGGACGTCGTCGTGCTCTTCCAGCGCCTCAGCCAGCTTCAACATGCCGGCGGCGTTTTTGCCCTCGAGCTTGATGGTATTCTTCGGGACCATGGCGATTTGTGCGCCGGCAGTCTCGATTCCCGCCGCGTGAAGGGCGGAAAGGACGGCATCGTGGGCCTCGGGAGGGGAAAGGACTTCCCACTGTCCGCCTTCGTTGCGCAGGTCGTCCGCTCCGGCGTCCAGCACGACGTTCATGAGCTGATCCTCGGTGGTCTTGCCGGCCTCGATCAGGATCTGGCTCTTGCGCTCGAACATCCAGGCAACGGCGCCCTGCTCGGCGAGGTTTCCCCCCTGTTTCGAGAACAAATGCCGGATTTCGCTAACGGTGCGGTTTCGATTATCCGTGGCGACCTGAACCAGAACCGCGGCGCCGCCGGGTCCGTAGCCCTCGAACATGACTTCGTCGATCTGTCCGCCTTCAAGTTCGCCGGTGCCGCGCATGATGGCGCGCTTGATGTTGTCAGCCGGCATGCTGACCGCCTTGGCGGCGGCGATGGCCGTGCGAAGACGCGCGTTGGCGTCGGGATCGCCGCCATTGCGGGCGGCGATCATGATTTCCTTGATAATGCGCGTGAAAACCTTGCCGCGTTTGGCGTCGGCGGCGGCCTTCTTGTGCTTAATGGTGGCCCATTTGGAATGCCCTGACATAAGAATCCTCAGCTAGGTAGGGGATGGGCCGGATCTCGCAGCCCAACAGAGAGGATAGCACAGGCGGCCGCCGCCATCGCGCAGCGGACTGCGACGACACGACCTCCCCGTCCGGCCCATGAATGAGATGGAGGCGGCCGAACTCACCTTGGGTTCCAACGCGCCCGTCATGCACTTACTGTTCCCGCTGTTCCCCGCCGGCAGCCGAACGCCGCCACCATCGGCACACAACGGGGAAGTCCTCGGCCGGCTCCCCGATGCCGTCCCGGGTGGAAGCGGCTAAACTAGATTACAGGAGGACACATGCGAGGAGATCAGAAAGTCATCGACGCGCTGAACGGGGCACTGAAGGAAGAACTTGCGGCCATAAACCAGTACTTCATTCACGCCGAGATGTGTGAGAACTGGGGCTACAAGAAGCTGAGCGAGTACATCAAGAAGCAGTCCATTGACGAGATGAAGCACGCCGAAGCGCTGATGGAGAGAATCCTCTTCCTGGACGGAGTTCCCCGGATGGGAGAGACGCTGGCGCTCAACGTGGGCGCGAACGTCAAGTCTCAAATCGAGAATGATCTCAAGCTGGAAGTGTCCGCCGTCGCCATGTACAACGGGTACGCCAAGCTGGCGGCGGAAGCGGGCGACAATGCCTCGCGGGAGCTGTTCATCCGGCTCCTTAAGGACGAGGAGGAGCACGTCGACTGGCTGGAGACGCAGCTCGGCCTCATCAAGGAACTGGGCATCGAGAATTACCTGGCGCAGCAGATGTAACTGCGCGGAGCACAACCGCGCGATTTCGGCCGTCCCGCGGCTTGCGGGTTGCTGCGTCGGGCGGCGCGTTCTCTGAGAGCTCAGACCAGCACGCTGGCGATGGGGACCGGCGAGCGGCGTCCCTCGAGGACCACGATGCCGCTCTCGGTGACGTGGTAGCGCTCCCGGTCTTGATCGAGGTCGAATCCGATCACAGTGTCGGGCGGGATGTTGAGGTTCTTGTCCAGGATGGCGCGCCGGATCTTGCAGCGCCTGCCGATGTCGCAGTTGTCGAAGATGATGGAATCTTCCACCACGGCCTCGGCATGAACGCGGACGCCGCGGCCGAGCACCGAACGCCGGACCATGCCTCCGGAGAGGATGCAACCGCCGGAGACGATGGAGTCAATGGCTTCTCCACGTCGCCTCTCCTCATCGAAGGTGAACTTGGGGGGAGGGTCGGGGTAACTGGCCGTGCGCAGAGGCCACTGTTTGTTGTACAGGTTCAGAGTCGGCGCCACGGCCCGCAGATCCATGTTGGCGTCGTAGTACGATTCGATGGTTCCCACGTCCCGCCAGTAGGGCTGCACTTCGGGGGGGTCGCCGGGGATCCGGTTGGTCTGGAAGTCGTAGGCGAACATCGGCGACTCGCCGGCGAGTCTGGGCAGAATGTCGCGGCCAAAGTCGTGGCCGCTGGCGGGCTCGGCGGCATCTCTGGACAGCTCGCGCAGGAGAGCCGGCGTGGAGAAGAGGTAGTTGCCCATGGAAGCGTAGACGCGCTGCGGGTCGCCCGGAATCGGGGGGGCATCGGGATTCTTTTCGTGAAAACGGAGAATCCTTCCCTCGGGATCGGTTTCGATGACGCCGAACTCGGCGGCCCATCGCTTGTCCACGGGGATGGCGGCGACGGTCACCTCGGCGCCCCGGGTCTGATGGAACTCGAGCATGGCGTGGATGTTCATGCGGTAGATGTGGTCGGCGCCGAAGATCGCCACCACATCCGGGCGGGACTGGTCGATCAAGTTGAAGTTCTGATAGATTGCATCCGCGGTGCCGCGATACCAGGTCTCTCCCTCGGTCCGCATCTGGGCTGGGACGGGAATGATGAATTGATCGCGGACGATATCGCCGAAGAGCCAGCCATCCCTCATGTGCTGCAACAGCGACTGGCTCTTGAACTGGATCAGGACGTAGATGGAGGTGATGCCGCTGTTGACGAGGTTGCTGAGGACGAAGTCGATGATGCGGTACTGCCCGCCGAAGGGGACGGCCGGCTTGGCCCGCTCCTTGGTCAAGGGATAGAGCCGGGTTCCCTTGCCGCCGGCCAGCACGAAAGCGAGAACACGGAGCTGCATGGTACCTCCTCCTGCCCCTGGCGGCGACCGTCAGCAGCCAGACCTAAGATTCTGCCAGCAGCCGCCGCGGGAATCAAGTAAAAACTGAGGCTGACATCTGAAAACGGTCAGAGCAATGAGGCGAGCGGGCGGTGGGGGCGCCCTTGGGATTCGGCCAGAGCGCCGTGGGTGACATGACCGGCATAGGCGTTCACGCCGCTGGCGATGGCGCGGCTCTCGGAACAGGCTCGCTCCATTCCCTTGGAGGCGATTTCCATCAGATAAGGGAACGTGGCATTGGTGAGGGCGAAGGTGGAGGTCCGCGGCACCGCGGCCGGCATGTTCGCAACGCAGTAATGGAGCACGCCGTCAACCACATACACCGGGTCGGAATGAGTCGTAGGACGGGAGGTTTCCACGCAACCTCCCTGGTCGATGCTCACATCCACGATGACCGCGCCTCTGCGCATGTCCCTAAGCATTTCCCGGGTGACAAGTTTGGGCGCCGAAGCGCCGGGAATCAGCACGCCCCCGATCACGAGGTCCGCCTGGCGCAGCGCCTCCCGGATGGTCCACCCGTCTGAGGCCAGAGTCACTACCTGGCTGTTGAAGATGTCGTCGATCTGACGCAGGCGCTCCAGACTCTTGTCGATGATGGTGAGATGGGCGCCCATGCCGAAGGCGATCTTGGCGGCGTTGTGGCCGACAACGCCGCCACCCAGGATGACGACGCTTCCGGGAGCGACTCCGGGCACCCCTCCCAGCAGGACGCCGCGGCCGCCGTTTGGCGCTTCGAGGTATTGGGCGCCCACTTGTACGGACATCCGGCCGGCGACCTCGCTCATGGGGGTCAGGAGGGGCAAACTCCCATCCCGTTCCTGAATGGTCTCGTAGGCGATGGCGCTGACTTTGGAGCCGAGCAAACGCTCGGTCAGCTCCGGCAGCGGGGCGAGGTGCAGATAGGTGAACAGGATCAGCCCAGGGCGAAAACAGCCGTACTCAGAAGGCTGGGGCTCCTTGACCTTGACGACGAGATCGGCGCCGCCCCAGACGGCGGCGGCGTCGGGCAGAATGACTGCGCCTGCTTTCTCGTAATCCTCATCCGGTATGGAGCAACCCGAGCCCGCGCCCGCCTGCACAAGAACCTCGTGCCCGGCTTGACGGAGGGCGACGGCTCCGCCGGGCGCCAGACCCACGCGGGTTTCATGGTCCTTGATCTCCTTCGGGACTCCGATTTTCATGGCTGCGCCAGGTCGTCCTTCGTCATGGCAATCGCGCCGCTGGGGGGAAGCGGCTGCCGCCGGGGGCCCAGGCCCAGGCGGATGAGGGAAAGGGCGTCAATCTTCCCCGTGGGCTGCAATTGCTGCTCCGCCTGAAACTTCTTAAGCGCTTCGACCGAGACGGGATCCCACTTACCCGTTGGCTGGCCCTGGAGGAACCCCTTGTCGATGAGCGCTTGCTGGATTTCGCTGTAACGCTCCGAGGTAGGCTGCTGCTGGATCACGGGCCGGCGGACCGGAGCCTTGCGCTTCGCAACCTGCTTCCTGGCTGTCTTGGGCGCGGTTTTAGAGGCAGTTTTTACGGGGGCCTTGGGAGCAGTCTTGGCGGCGGTTTGGGGAGCAGTCTTGACCGTGGTCCTGGTGGGAGGGGCGGGCTTCGTCTTGCTCGTGGCGGTCCTGCCGGAGGCGCTTTGCGTACTCTTCTGGGCCGGCTTGCTTTGCTGCTGGCTTGTCTTCGGGGTCGTCTTCGAACTCTGCGGCCAAGCGGCCGTCAATAGCCCGAGGGCCAAAACGAACGCCAGAGTATTCGTTCTGATTGGCACGCGCAAAACCCAGTGTAACAGTCTTGTAGCGGGATCACCTGTCCCCGCCAAGGGACGGGCGACCCCGCTCGAACTGGCCAGGAACCCTCAGTTCTGAGGGAGAGTCCCCGCCGGGAAGAAGCTCTGCCATGCGGCCGTCCGACCTCCGCGGCCGCCGGCCCTGGCGCCTGGACGGAGAACGCGGAAAGCCGCAACATCTCCGGGTTTCAAAGTCGCCTGAATGCGGCGCAGGTCATCGACGCTGCCGACGGGTTCCCGGTTCACCGAAGTAATGACGTCTCCGGGCTGGATGCCGATATCGTCCGCGAAACCGGCCGGATCGACGCGGGTCACCACCACGCCGGCCTTCTCTCCGGAGCCCTCCAATTCGGCAGGCTCCGCATTGCGCACATACATGCCAAACTTGGACTCCGCTCCGTCGTCGCGGGACGACCCATCCGGTCTCCTGCCGCCGATCAGCGGATTGTCGGCATAGATCTCGCTGCGATCACCTACGGTCACGGGGATCTCGATCCGCTTTCCGTCGCGGATGACGCCGAGAGTCACCTGTGTTCCGACGGGAGTATCGGCGACCGCGTTCACCAGGTCGTCACTCCGGGCAATGGATTTCCCGTTGAAAGAGACGATGATGTCCTGTTCGCGGATGCCCGCCTTGGAGGCCGGGCTGCCGCGCTCCACGCGGCTCACGAAGGCGCCCTGCGTGGCGCCATAGACTTTGAGGAGCTCGGGAGTCGTCTGCTGGAGGCTGACGCCGATGGAGCCGCGGGTGACGCGGCCGCTCTTGATGATCTGGTTATATACCTTGACCGCGGTGTTGATGGGCAGCGCGAAGCCGACGCCCTGGTAACCGGTGGCCGTGGTGGCGATGGCGGTATTGATGCCGATGACCTCGCCGTTGATATTCAGCAGAGGCCCGCCGCTGTTGCCGGGATTGATGGCGGCGTCGGTTTGGAGGAAGTGCTGAAACTGGCGGCCGCCCGCGATGTCGCGCTCCTTGGCGCTGATGATGCCGGCGGTCACGGTTGCCTGCAAGCCGAAAGGCGAGCCGATCGCGACGGCCCAATCCCCCACCTGAACCGCGTCTGAATTGCCGATCTTGGCGGGCGCCAGCTTGCGGGGGGCGTCCACTTTAATGACGGCCAGATCCGTTTCCGGGTCCGCGCCGATAAGTTTCGCGGTGTAATCCTTTCCCGGAGGGTCGCCTGTGAAGCGGACCTGAATGCGATCCGCTCCATCCACCACGTGATGGTTCGTCAGGATGTAGCCGTTGGGATCCACGATTACGCCGCTGCCGGTGGCATCGCGCCGCGGGGGCGTCATTTGAGGCATGTCCTGGAAGGGGCCGAAGAAGCGCCGGAAGAGGTCTTCGCCTTCATCCTGTGGCTCAGCTTGCCGCCGGCGGCTCCCAGCCGAGCCGGTTTCCTTCGCCACGTAAGTGGTGGTGATGTTGACCACCGAAGGCTCCAGTTTCTTCGCAATCTGAGAGAACGACGTCGACAACTGCACCGGATCCGGGATCTTCAACGGGGTTGCATCCGGAGCCACGGCATCCTTTTGGGCGCTCACTCCGCCCGTCAGCAGCGTGCCGATCAGGATTCCGAGAGACAGGGTGAACAAAAGCAGCGTAAAAGTGAGCAGCTTCTGTTTTTGGAGCATCTTAAGCGCACTCATGGCGTCTACCTTCTTTCAAGCAGGTTTCTCGATTTCAATTATAGGGCAACAGGACTGGGATCTCTAATGAGATGGATGTCCCGCGGCCCGGGATGGTTTCAATTCCGCGAGCAGCGCGCCCGCGAGGATTAGCGCCGCGCCAGCCGCTCCGCGCCGCGACAGGCTCTCGCCGGCCGCCAGGTAGGAAGTGAGCCAGGCGAAGACCGGTTCCATGGCGAGAATCAAGGCCGTGCGCACGGGACTCAGGCGCCTCTGCGCCCAAGTCTGCACGGAAAAGGCCAGCGCCGTCGCCAGAATCCCGGTTACCGCCAGCGCAAGCGCGAGCCTCGGAGTCCACCGCAGGCGCACCGGCTCGGCCCACCACACAGCGCCCAGCGCGATGAGCGCCGTCACGCCAACCTGGGTGAGGCTCAGTAACTCGAAACTGCACTTGGGGGCGAAGCGCGCCAATATTACGACGTGCACGCCGAAACTCAGGGCGCATACCAGCGTCAGCAGATCTCCCAGTCCCATCGCCAGCCCCCAACCCGGGAGGGTCAACAGCGCCAGGCCAGCCGTGGCCAGCGCTACGCCGGCCACTTCGGCCGGACGGGGCACACTTCTATAGACGAGCGCGACCAAGAAAGGAACCGCCACCACAGAGAGGGACGTAATGAACGCCGAATTCGGGGCGGAGGTGTAGCGCAATCCCATGGTCTGGAAAAGGTATCCGCCGAACAGCGCCAGGCCCGCCCAGATTCCTCCCTGGATGGAGCGCCTGGCAGAGGGGAAGGCCGTATAGCGGCCGGCAAACGCCGCGGCCATCACCAGGGTCGCGAGTGAGAAGCGAAGGGCGAGGAAAACCAGCGTGGAAGCATCTTGCAGGGCTTCCTTCACCACGGTGAAAGTCGCGCCCCAGATCATCACCACGAAGAGCAAAGACAGAGACGGGCGGAGGCTGGAGGTCCCGGAGCGCGTCATCCTTCCTCGCCCCGGGCCAGACGGGCATCTCTAAGCAGCAGGGCGAGAGCCAGGAATACGCGCTTTAGGCCCAGGTCGCGTCCTCTGGGATGAAACCACTCGGCCAGGGTGTGGGCGCCCCCTCCGGATCCTCCCGTGCCGATCGAGACCGCTTGCAGGTTTCTGGAAAGAGGGATGTTGGCGTCCGTGGAGGCGCAGTCAGGGCGGGACCGGATGCCCAGGTGGGCTTCCACCGACTTGAGGTAGCGCAAAATTGCGGCATTCTGAGGGAGGCGGCCGCCCGGCCGGGCCCCGATGGGGCGCAGCCTGAAACTCACCTGGCCCACAGCCGCCTTTTCGTTTTCCAGCGCGGCGCCCCGTTCGACGGAGGTCGCCAGCAGCGAGCACAGAGCCTCGACCATCTCACCGGTTTCGGACCGGAGGTCCACCTTGGCCCGGGCCAGGGTAGGAATCGAGTTTACGCCGACGCCGCCCTCGATCCAGCCGAAGTTGAAAGAACTCCGGATGCCCTCCGGAGACTGCAACTCGGCCTGCTCGTCGAGAAAGGCGGTCACGGCCCGGGTGAGCGCGTGGACGGGATTGGCTACTCCGAAATCGCTCCAACTGTGGCCGCCGGGGCCGGTGAAGGTAATCTCGAAGCGGCGGCTTTCCAGGGCGGAACTGGTGATGTGGTCAATGGCCGGCCCGTCGAGTACCAGGAACGCCCGGGCCTTGCCTCCAAGAGGGGAATCTTCGCAGAAGTGCCGCATTCCATTGAGGTTTCCCTCGCCCTCTTCGCAGACGTTGGCGAGCAGCAAGAGGCCGGATTGAAGCTCAGGCAGCGGAGGCGAGGCGTGGATGGCGGCCGCCAGCGCCAATAGGCCGGCCAGGCCCGCCCCGTTGTCGGAGACTCCCGGACCTCGCAGTCCGCCGTCGGGCTGGACGGCGATCTCTTCGGGCGTGCGCGGGGCAAAGACCGTATCGAGGTGCGCCGAAACGACCACGAAGGAATCGAAGCCTCCCGAGGTCTTGCGCGGCATTGCGATCACATTGCCCGCCCCGTCCATTTGCACGTCGCAGCCCAACTCGCGGAACCGGGCGGCCATGTGCTCGGCCCGCTCCTGCTCGAAGAAAGTCGGGGCCGGGATGCGGACGAGGCGGAGGTGCTGCTCGTTGATCCACTGCTTCTCGCGGGTGAACCACTGCAAGCAATCGCGGATGCCGGGCATTTCAGCAAGGCTGGCGACCGACTTGGCGCCGTCGCGTTCGAGGACGGTAGGCATCGCCTGCCAGTGTAGCGCGGGCGGACAGCGCGGAGCAGATACAGGCGAAGCCGGTATCGCTGCAACAAGAGAAACTTTCCCACAGGCAAAGCAGGGAACTCGCCTTGAGAGGAGAGAGTCCCGAGACGCGCACGAGACGCTGAGCTTCCGCCAGATCGGCGTCGTCCGCGAGGCGTACGCGGTATCGGGCGGCGGCAGGCGAACCTTCGGGGTCATGGATCTGACCACTGGCTTCGAGGGCTGCCGCTTCGCCCTGGCGCTCCGCGCAGCAAGAACTAGAAACTCGGGCTTTCGCTGACCTTGGGTCTGAGATTCTTCTGCTGTGAGAACCTTGCGTTTCAAGGGGATCTCACGCCGGTCCTCACAAGGCATACCAAGAACTTCGCGATCGAGGATTGGTCTGCCATCGGGGTGGACCGAACCCAGCGCAACTTCGACCCGCTCAAGCGCCAGATTGAAGAGTGGCAGGGGCGGCAATTGTCCACGGCGGTGGCCAAGCTGATCATCTACCAGGCGTTCATCGAGGACGCGCTGGAGGCCCCGAAGCCACTCGCGAGAATGGTCCATGAACTCTGCTTCCAACCGGCCTACCCGGAGTTCGAGCCGAGTACGCTCTCCCACTGCGCGACGTGCTGCCCGAAGCGGTGGTGCGCCGTTCTGGCTCTCTCCACCTGCTCGCTGAGGTCGCCGGGCAGCGTGACCTCGGTCCGGCTCGGCAGGGCGGTCCAAAGCAACGCGGTCGTGGTTTCCACCGGAAACAACACCACGGAGCAGCCGCCGGAATGCGGCAAGTCCATGCAGAGGGAATGCCCCTTCTGTTCCACCCCGACCGCCTCCACCAGCGCGTCGCCGAATTTCAACTGCAACGCCCGGCGGACTCGCGCCTGCACTCGCACCTCGCACACCTGCCAGGCGCCTCAAAACCACACCTTGCCTGTCTTGTGAGCTCGCCTCGGTGGTGGTCCGCGCTTCGAGCGCCACCCACCGCAGATTACGCAGCGGACTGTGTTCCGCCCATTGCAGGGAGCACCCTGAGGCCGAGTGGTCATCGGTCGCGCCTGGACTGGAGCCCCACAGCCCGGCGCAAGTTGACGGCCCGCTCCCGGACGTGTAATTATACAGATTCGTGAATAATAATACAGCCGAAGTCTTGACGAGAGCGGCGGCGCGGAGTGTCACCCGGGATCTTGACCTCCAGACGGCGGAGGTGTTCCGGCTGTTGGACCTCGCGGCGGAGGTGAAGCGGCATCCGGAGCGGTTCCGGGAGGCTCTGCGCGGGAAGTGCGTGGCGCTGCTGTTCGAGAAGCCGTCCTTGCGGACAAGGCTCACTTTCGAAGTGGCGGCGATGCAGTTGGGCGCGGGTTCCATTTTCAGCGCCGGGCCGGTGGCGGATCGGGAACCCATCAAGGACGTGGCGCGCAACCTGGACCGGTGGACGAATTGCGTTGTCGCCCGGACCTTCTCCCAGTGGACCATCGACGAACTGGCGCGCTGGTCTGGCTCGCCGGTGATCAACGCTCTGAGCGACTTGTACCACCCCTGCCAGGCTCTGGCGGATGTATTCACGCTGAAGGAGCGGTACGGCGACCTGGCGGGGAGGCGGCTGGCGTTTGTGGGCGACGGAAACAACGTTGCGCACTCGCTGATGCTCACCGCATCGCGGCTGGGAGTGAATGTCGGCGTCGCAACTCCGAAAGGATACGAGCCGAAAGCGGAGATTGTCCAGACCGCGCGCGAACTGGCGGCTGCGGCGGGGGCTACGCTGACCGTGTCGAGCGATCCGGACGAGGTGCTGGGGGGCGCCGACGCGGTCTACACGGATGTTTGGGCCAGCATGGGGCAGGAAGGACAGCGCGAGCAGCGCCTCAAGGATTTCCGGAACTACCAGGTGGACATGAGTCTGATGTCCAAGGCCGGGCCGGAAGCGGTGTTCATGCACTGCCTGCCGGCCAAGCGGGGCGAAGAAGTTTCGGACGAGGTCATAGAGTCGCCCCGGTCGGTGGTGTTCGACCAGGCGGAGAACCGGCTGCACGCGCAGAAAGCGCTGCTGTTGATGCTGCTGGCCTGAAGCCGCGCCGGAGGCGAAGGAACAGAAGGCGAGATCCGGGATTGAGTTCACCGTCCGCGATCCGGGCCAAACAGTGGAGAGGAGGAGATCGGGGATTGAGTCCGGCGTCCCCGGCCTTTTATGAAGGTCAAGAAAGTGGCGCTCGCCTACTCGGGCGGGCTGGATACATCCATCATTATTCCGTGGCTGAAAGAGAACTATCAGTGCGAGGTCGTGGCCGTGTGCGGAGACATCGGCCAGGGCGGCGAGGAACTGACCGGGCTGGAGCAGAAGGCGCGGAAGACGGGCGCCTCGGAAGTCTTTGTCGAGGACATGCGCGAGGAGTTCGTCAGCGAGTACCTGTGGAGACTGGTGCGCGCGGGGGCCGTCTACGAGCACAAGTACCTGCTGGGGACGTCGGTGGCGCGGCCGCTGCTGGCCAAGCGCCAGGTGGAGGTGGCTCTGAAAACGGGCTGCGACGCGCTGGCTCACGGCTGCACCGGGAAGGGCAACGACCAGGTCCGGTTCGAGCTGACGTACAAGGCGCTGGCGCCGCATCTCAGGGTGATCGCCCCGTGGCGGGAGTGGGACATCAAGAGCCGCGAGGATGCGCTGGAGTATGCCGCCAGCCGCAATGTGCCGGTTTCGGCGAGCACGGCCAAGATTTACAGCCGCGACCGCAACATCTGGCATATCTCGCACGAAGGAGGCGCGCTGGAAGATCCGGCCAATGCCGCTCCGGACGATATCTGGATGCTGACGAAGAGCCCCCGCCAGGCCCCGGACGTGGCCGCGGAGGTGAGCATCGGATTCCATCAGGGACGTCCCGTGTCGGTGAACGGGGAGCACTGCGCTTCCAGCGTGGCGCTTCTGGAGACGCTGAATGAAATTGGCGGAGAGCATGGCATCGGACGCATCGACCTGGTGGAGAACCGGTTCGTGGGCATGAAGTCCCGCGGCTGCTATGAGACGCCGGGCGGAACGCTCCTTCTGGCGGCGTACCGGGAACTGGAAGCCCTGGTGCTGGACCGCAGCCTCCTGCACTACAAGCAAAAGCTCTCCGTGGATTACGCCGAACTGGTGTACAACGGGTTCTGGTTTACGCCGCTCCGCGAAGCGCTGGACGAGTTCTTCGAGAGCGCGGCGCAGGCGGTGACGGGCGAAGTCAAACTGCGGCTCTACAAGGGTAACCTGGAGCCGGTGAGCCGGAAATCCCCGAATTCGCTCTACTCGCTCGATATCGCCAGCTTCACCATGGGGGCCGGCTACGATCAGAAAGACGCGCTGGGATTCATTAACCTGATCGGTCTTCCGATCCAGATCCGGGCGCTGGCCAGAAAGAGCTGATCCCATGAAGCTTTGGGGCGGGCGTTTCGAACAAGGGCCGTCGCAAGTCTTCGAGCGTTTTTCCAACTCGCTGGCCTTCGACCGCCGGCTTCTGGAAGCGGATATCCAGGGATCGCAAGCGTTCGCCCGGGCATTGGAACGCGCGGGGATTCTGACGGCCGGTGAACGGCAGAAGATCGTGGCCGCCTTGGGCGCGATTCTGGAGGAGTCCCGCGCGCCCGGGTTCTTCGAAGGCGCCACGGACGAGGACATCCACACGCTGGTCATCCGCAAGCTCAAGGAGAAGGCGGGCCCCGTGGCGGACAAGATCCACACGGGACGGAGCCGGAACGAGCAGGTGTCGCTGGACACGCGTCTCTGGCTGCGGGGGACCATCGACCGGGTCCAGGAACGGCTGGCGGCGTTTCTGGCCGAACTGCTGGCCCTGGCGCGGCGCTATCCGGACGCCGTCCTGCCGGGCTTTACGCACCTGCGGCGGGCGCAGGCGGTCCTGTGGCCGCACTATCTGCTGGCCTACTTCGAGATGTTCCGGAGAGATTGGGAGCGCCTGGGGGCGGCGCGGAAGGCGGCGAACCTGCTGCCGCTCGGCTCCGGCGCCCTGGCGGGAAGCGGGTTCGCGCTCGACCGCGGGGAGATCGCCCGGGAACTCGGCTTTGAGGGGATCACGGCGAACAGCATGGATGTCTCCGCGGACCGCGATTTCGCATTGGATTTCCTGTACGCGGCATCCATGGTCATGCTCCACTTGAGCCGTCTGGCGGAGGACTGGATCCTGTACTCGAGCGAGGAGTTCGGCTGGCTGGAACTGGGCGACGAGGTCACCAGCGGATCGAGCCTCATGCCGCAAAAGAAGAACCCCGACTCGCTGGAATTGATCCGGGGCAAGTGCGGACGGGTGTTCGGATGCTACAGCTCGCTGTTCCTGACCATGAAGGGCCTTCCGATGACCTACAACCGTGACATGCAGGAGGACAAGGAGCCGCTGTTCGAGGCGGCTGACCAGTTGGTGGGTTCTCTGGAAATGGTTGCCGTAGTGGCGGCCTCGGCGAAGCTGAGACCGGAGAAGGCCAGGGAGGCGGTGCGGGAGAGCTGGGTGGTAGCCACGGACCTGGCGGAGGAGTTGTCCCGGAAGGGCGTGCCGTTCCATCGCGCCCATCAGTTGGTGGGGCGGCTGGTTCTGGAGAGCGTGCGGAGCGACAAGCTTCCCGCGGACTGGACCGCGGAGGCCCTGGCGGCGTTCGCTCCGGAGTTTACGGGGGACCTGGCGCGGCTGCTGAATCCCGCCGAGGGGATGAAAACCCGCGAGATCCCCGGAGGCACGGGGCCGGCCTCCGTCGGGAGCGCGCTGGAGGAAGCCGCCGCCTGGCTGGACCGGATGCGCCAATGAACAAGAGTTACCGCCACGGCCAGATTCTGAAACTGATCTCGGCGCGAGCCGTGAACACTCAGGAGGAACTGGCCCGCGCGCTGAAGGAGTCCGGCATCGATGTCACGCAGGTCACGCTGTCGCGGGACATCCGGGAACTGGGCCTGGTGAAGATGGCGGGGGGCTACCGGCAGATGAGCCAGCCGCCGGCGGGACCGGCCTTCGCCAGCGTGGCGGCGAACTTTCTATGGGACGTGAAATCGGCGCGGAATCTGGTGGTCCTGAAAACCTCTCCGGGCAACGCCAGCGCCCTGGCGGCGGCCCTGGACCGGGAGCAGTGGCCCGACGTCACCGGCACCATTGCGGGAGACGATACCGTGCTGGTGGTGAGCCCGGACGAAGGGAGCGCCGAAGCGATCAGGAAGAGGCTCCTCCGCATGATGGAGGAGGGCTGACCGGGCATCCGTTTCCGGAAAGGGCGCAATCCGTGTGTTCGAACTGGATCGTGGTGTGCTCAATGTGGAAGCGGTTCTGGAGCATGAGGTTCAGGCGGCCGAGGATGATCTGGCTCTCCGAGGGAGGCATGTCCTCGATGAGGACGTGGCAGCTCAGGGCGTGCGTGCTGGATCCCAGACTCCAAATGTGAAGGTCGTGCACGCCGCGGACGCCATCAACGCCGCACATGGCGGAAAGCACGGACTGCATCCGGATACCCCGCGGCATGCCTTCCAACAGGATGTTCAGCGACTCCTTGATCACGTCGCTGGCGGTCCAGATGATGAGCGCGCCGATGAGGATGGAGAGCACGGGGTCGATCTGCTGCCAGCCCGTGTAACGGATGGCGACGGCGCCGATCAGAATGCCGATTGAGCCGAGCGCATCGCCCAGCATGTGCAGATAGGCGCTGCGGATATTGAGATCGTGCCGCTGGTCGAAGCGCATCCACCACATAATGGCCAGATTCAGAATGAGCCCCAGGCCTGCGACGACGAGCATGGTGATTTCGTCCACGGGCTGGGGATTCCGCAGGCGGTGGTAACTCTCGTAGAAGATGAAACCCGCAAGCACCAGCAGCGCGAGGGCGTTGACAAAGGCGGCGAGCACGCCGGCGCGGCGGTAGCCGTAGGTCTTGATCTCATCGGGCGGTCTGCTCTCCAGGTAGTTCCCGAACCAGGCCAGCAGGAGAGCGAGGGCGTCGGTGAAGTTGTGGCCGGCGTCGCTGAGGAGGGCCAGGCTTCGAGACTGGATGCCGGCGAGCGTTTCGACGGCGATGAAGGCCACGGTCGCCGCGAGCGACCATTTGAGGACTGTGCGCGTGGGCGTGTGGTGGCCGTGCGAGTGCAACCGTGCTCCTTTGAATACCAGTTTATAGCGGGGAAGGAGAGGGGCGCAGGAACCGGCTTCCCGCGGTTGCCGGGACGGAGGGCATGCCGCGCGCCGGGCGGCGCGAAGGCGCGGCGGCACGGGAGCTGTTTCAGACTACGGGTTCGTTTTCTCTCCGCTCAGGCGGCCGGCCGCCCTTGCGATATGATGGCGGGTTGGCATGACGCTCCCCCGCCTCTATCCGATTCTCGACACGGCGCTGCTGGCGAAGCGGGACTGCTCCGTGGAGGCCGCCGCCGAGGCGATGCTGGAAGGAGGGGCGCGCATCTTGCAGATCCGTCACAAGGGGCGTTATTCGCGGCGCACCTTCGAAGTGGCGGAACGGATCGCGGAGATGTGCCGGCGCGCGGGAGCGGCGTTCGTGGTCGATGACCGCGCCGACATCGCCGTGCTCCTCGACGCCGGAGTCCATGTGGGTCAGGAGGACTTGCCGCCCGCCGACGTGCGTCACCTGATCGGCCCGGAGCGCCTCCTCGGCTTTTCCACGCACAACGAAGCGCAAATCAGGGCCGCGGCAAGCGAACCGGCGGATTACCTTGCGCTGGGGCCGATTTTCGCAACGGCGTCCAAAGAGAAACCGGATCCCGCGGTCGGATTGCCGGAACTGCGCAGGCTGCGGGCGCTGGACAGGCGTCCGCTGGTGGCGATCGGCGGCATCACGCGCCAGAACGCGCCTTCCGTTCTCGAAGCAGGGGCGGACTCGGTGGCCGTGATCGGCGATTTGTTGCCGGATGAATGCAGTTTTGCGGCCTTCAAGGCCCGGATGGCGGAATGGCGGAGACTGGTGGGATAAACAACGGCCTGGTCAAAGGGCTGGGGCTTCTGGACGCCACCACGATCGTGATGGGGTCGATGATCGGGTCGGGTGTGTTCATCGTGTCGGCCGACATCGCGCGGCAGGTGAACAGTCCGGGGCTGATGATCCTGACCTGGGTGGTGACGGCTGCGCTGACCATCATCGCCGCTCTGAGCTACGGCGAGCTGGCGGCGATGATGCCGCAGGCGGGCGGGCAATACGTCTACCTGCGGGAGGCGTTCGGGCCGCTCTGCGGGTTCTTGTACGGGTGGACGCTGTTTCTGGTGATCCAGACCGGAACGCTGGCCGCGGTGGCGGTGGCGTTCGCCAAGTTCACCGGCGTCTTCTTTCCGGCGATCGCTTCCGGCCGGTATTTACTGAAGGCCGGTCCCGCCGGCCTCAGCACGCAGCAGGCGCTGGCGATTGCGGTGCTGGTTTTGCTGACGTGGGTGAACACGCGGGGCGTGCGGACCGGCGCCACGGTTCAGAACGTGTTCACAGCCGCCAAGGTCGGGGGCCTGCTGGGCCTGATCGGCTTCGGCCTGTTTTCCGGCTCCTCGCCGGGAGCGGCGTCGGGCAATTTCAGCGATTTCTGGAGGAACGCCGGCTGGGAATGGACCACCATCCGGGTTGTGGGCGTGGCCATGGTGGGAGCGCTGTTCTCCTCGGACGCCTGGAACAATGTGACCTTCACGGCGGGCGAGGTGAAGAACTCCCGGCGGAACGTGCCTCTGGCGCTAGGGCTGGGGGTGGGGGTTGTTTCGGCGCTGTACCTGGCGGCGAACCTCATCTATCTGAAGCTGCTGCCGCTCCAGGGGATCCAGGGCGCGGCCGAAGACCGGGTGGCGACAGCCGCCGCGGCGGAGATCTTTGGTCCGGTGGCGGTGCAGATCATGGCCGCGGCTATCATGATCTCGACGTTCGGCTGCATCAACGGCATGGTGCTGGCGGGCGCGAGGGTTTACTATGCGATGGCGCTGGACGGCCTGTTTTTCAAGGCGGTGGGGAAACTGAATCCGAAGCGCCACACGCCGTCGGTTTCCCTGGTTGTGCAATGCGTGTGGGCTTGCCTGCTGACGCTGACGGGAACCTACAGCGACCTGCTGGACTACGTGATCTTCGCCGTCCTGCTGTTCTACATGCTGACGATCGCGGGTGTATTTGTGCTGCGGCGCCGGCGCCCGGACGCGCCGCGTCCTTACAGGGCCTTGGGGTATCCGTATCTGCCGGCGCTGTATATCGGGCTGGCGGGCCTCATCGAGGCTCTTCTCCTCGTCTATAAGCCCAACTACACCTGGCCGGGGCTGATCCTGGTTCTGATCGGCGTTCCGGTCTATCTGGCGTGGCGCCGCACGCGCGCGGCGTGAGCGGCAAGAGGGTCCCGGTTGACGGTGAAGGGGAGGCCCGCGTCCCCCATGGAATTGCTCCTTCAGGAGGAATAGAATCTCCGGTGGCCATATTCCCCGGCGAATGTCCGGCGGAATGGGCAAGGAGGTGTCATATGTCCGGAGACTTATATTCGTTTACCAGGCGCGGATTTGTCATGGGTGCGGCGAGCGGGTTGGGTTCGACGGCTGCCGCCGCTCAGGCCGTTATGGACCATTTGCCTGGGCGGATCGCGCCGTGGTTGGGTCCGTGGGACACGCCCGCCGTAGTGAGGAAGGTCTACCTGGCGGACCGCACGCACAACTGGCCGTCACGCAGCTTGAACCTCGAACAGGAACTGAGGGACCTCGACGCAAATATCAGCCTGGTGGAGACGCGCTTCCCCCACCGGATTCGCTTCGAGGGCGGGGAGGTGTTCTATTCCGACCAGGCGGAGAAGCTCAAGGCCTGGGCGCCCTCAACGGAGAACGCGGACGGCATTCTGGCGGTGATCGCGACCTCGGGAATCGGGAATCTCTTGCAGGCGGTCCTGGCGCTGGACAAGCCGACGCTGGTGTATGAGCGTCCCTATTCCGGTCACGAGTGGGCGGTGACTTCGATCGCGCGCCAGCTCGGGAAGAAGGTCGATCTGGTTGCTTCGAGCGATTTCCACGAGCTGGACCCCTTCGTGGACGCTTTCTACGCGCTGCACCATCTGCGGAACAGCAAGCTCCTGGTCGCCGGACGGCAGCGGCGCGATCCCGGCCAGCCCTCGGGCCGGCCGGCCACACCCGCGGAGCAGCAATTCGGAAATGAGGCGTACGCGAAGAAGTTCGGGACGACCTTCGCCTACCCCTCCTACGCGGAGATCCGCAGCTTTTACGACGCCAATGAAGCCGAGGGCAACAAGCTCGCCGATGAGTACATCAAGAGCGCCGCCCGACTGGTGGAGCCCCCGCGAGAGCAGGTGGTGAAGGCGATTCGCCTGCACCTGGCCATCGTGGAGCTGATGCGCGCCGAGAAAGCCAACGCCATCACCTTCGGCTGCATCGGAGCTCCGGTCAGCGGGGACCTGCCGGCCTATCCCTGCATCTCGTTTTCTCTCTTGAACGATGTCGGCCTGTACGGCTGCTGCGAGGGGGACGTGCCCTGCGCCATGACCAATATCCTGGTTACGGGGTTCTCTGGGAAGCCCGGCTTCGTTACCGACCCCATCTTCGACACGAGCCACGACGAAGTGATCCATGCCCATTGCTCGTCTCCGACGGCGATGGAAGGGGTCGGCCGGCGTCCGTTCCCGTTCTCCATCCGCTCCTACCCGTACAGCGGCGAAACCCGGGCGGCCGCGATTCAGGTGCATTTTGGAGGAACCGGGCCGGTGACGGTGGCCAAATTCACGGGTCCCCAAAACATGTTGGTCTCGACCGGCGAGGTGCTGGGGAACGTGGAGATCGACCGGGGCTGCCGGAGCAAGCTGCGAACGCGGGTGAAAGACTCGCACAAACTGCTGCAAAACTGGGCGATGGCGACGGCCGTGCCGGAGCAGAGGCCCCCGGCGCTGCTTTCCACCCTGGCTTGGGCCACGCAGGAACAACTGCACCGGGTCGCCTTTTACGGCGATCACGTGGCCATGTTGGAACGGATCGGACGGCTGGCGGGTTTCCGGGTGATCCGGGAGGATTGAGAACCCGCGGCTACGCAGGCGGCATGAGTGCAGCCGCTCCCGGTTCGCGCCGGAGGATACGGGCGGATCTGTGCTAAGATTCTCAATCTATCTCGCATGCCGCCGGCCGGTGCGGACGTTTTGGGAAGGCTTCGAGGCGGGCGGACCCTGGAGGGGGGAGCATGGATCTGCTGCGCACAAAGCCCCTGAGCCGCATTGTGACGGAGTCCGAGGGAGGCGATCACACCCTGAAACGCACCCTCGGGCCGGCAAGCCTGGTGGCGTTGGGGATCGGCGCCATCATCGGCGCGGGACTCTTCTCGCTGACGGGCATTGCGGCGGCGGAAAACGCCGGTCCCGCCATCGCGCTCTCGTTCGTGCTGGCGGCGGTCGGCTGCGCGTTCGCGGGCTTCTGCTACAGCGAATTCGCCACCATGATTCCGATCGCCGGCAGCGCTTACACGTACGCTTACGCTACGATGGGCGAATTCATCGCCTGGGTGATCGGCTGGGACTTGGTCCTCGAGTACGCGGTGGGCGCCTCGACCGTCTCCATAAGCTGGTCGGCGTACGTAGTCAGCTTCCTGCATGATTTCGGAATCGAACTGCCGCCGTATCTTGTGGCGTCTCCCTGGCAGCCTGTGCAGCTCCCCAGCGGGGAGCTGGTGCATGGGCTGGTCAACCTGCCGGCTGTGTTCATCATTGTGGTGATCTCCACGCTGCTGATGATCGGCATCAAGGAATCGGCCAACGTCAACGCGGTCGTAGTGGTGATCAAAGTCGCCGTGGTCCTGGTTTTTATTGGCGTCGGCATCTGGTTTGTCAAGGGCGCCAACTATACGCCGTTCATCCCCGAGAACACCGGCAAGTTCGGCGAGTTCGGCTGGAGCGGCATCCTGCGGGCGGCGGGGGTGATCTTCTTCGCCTACATCGGCTTCGACGCCGTCTCGACGGCGGCTCAGGAGGCCAAGAATCCGCAGCGCGATATGCCGATCGGCATCATCGGCTCGCTGGTGATATGCACGATTCTGTACGTGGCGTTCGCCGTGGTGATGACCGGTCTGGCCCACTACACGGAGTTCCGGGGCGTTGCGGCCCCCGTGGCGGTGGCCATCGCCTACACGCCGTTCAAATGGCTGCAGCCCCTGGTGAAGCTGGCGATCATCGCCGGTTTTACTTCGGTGATTCTGGTGATGCTGCTGGGGCAGTCCCGCGTGTTCTTCTCGATGTCGAGAGACGGACTGCTGCCGAAAGTGTTTTCCGACATCCATCCCCGCTATCGCACGCCATGGCGGTCCAATCTGCTGTTCATGGGCTTTGTGAGCCTCTTTTCGGCCTTCGCCCCCATTTCGATGGTGGGGCACATGACCAGCATCGGAACTTTGTTCGCCTTCATCATCGTATGCGCCGGCATTCTCGTTATGAGGCATACGCAACCGGACGCCCCGCGGCCCTTCCGCACTCCCTGGGTGCCCGTGATTCCGATTCTTGGGATCCTGGTGAACGCCGCGCTCATGTATGGGTTGGGCTGGGAGAACTGGCTGCGGCTTCTGGTGTGGCTGATATTGGGCCTGTGCATCTACTTTAGCTACAGCCGCCGCCACAGCCTGCTGCGGCGCAAGCTGCAATGAGCGGCCCGCATCTTCGTCAACACGAAATAGAACCATGCTCTTGTACGCCGTTGCCGCCGCCATAAGCGCCTTCCTGCTCTTTCTGGTGCAGCCGATCGCCGGAAGGATTCTGCTCCCGCAGTTCGGGGGATCGGCCGGAGTCTGGAGCATGTGCCTGCTGTTCTTCCAGGCAGTGCTGCTGGCCGGCTATGGGTACAGCCATGTGCTGGTGAGCGGGCGAACCAGGAAGATTTCCCCGTTCCTGCATCTGGGCGTGCTGGCGGCCAGTCTGGCGTCCCTCGCTCTGGCGGCCGGCGTTCCGCACGCCTCCGGGGCGAACGATCCCACCCTGGCGATACTCTGGCGCCTGGCAGTGCTCGCCGGGCTGCCGTTCTTCGCGCTTTCGGCGACTTCGCCCCTGGCGCAAGCGTGGTATGCGCGGCGGGAGAAGGCCGAGCTCCCTTACCGGCTGTTCGCTTTCTCGAATGCGGGATCGCTGGCTGCCCTGGCGGCCTATCCTTTTGTGATCGAGCCGCTCCTCGGTCTGGAGGCGCAGGCTCGTTTGTGGAAGATGTTGTACGCCGGATTCGCCCTCCTTTTCGCCGCCGTGGCGCTGCGCGGGAGAAACAAGGAACCGGCCGGGAACGGCGCCGGACGATCCCAGCCGGAGGCAGCCGCGCCGGCATTGGCGCAGAAGGCGATCTGGATCCTGCTGGCGGCCGCGGCCTCGGCCCTGTTGCTGACGGTTACAACCCTGCTCACCAAGGATGTGGCGCCGGCCCCTCTACTCTGGCTGCTTCCGCTTTGCCTCTACCTGCTGAGCTTTATCCTCTGCTTTGCGCCGGGCCCGTGGTACAACCACCGCGTTTTCAGCCGGCTGCTTACCTTCGGGCTTTTCGCGCTGGCCTACGGGCTGGCCTACAGCGGCAGCGGCGTGAATCTGGCCCTGATGGCGGCCCTGTTCTGCGGCGGTCTGTTCGTTTGCTGCATGTTCTGTCACGGGGAACTGGCGCGCTTGAAGCCTCCGCCGGAGCACCTGACGGTTTTCTACCTGATGGTCTCCCTGGGCGGCGCGCTCGGCGGGGTACTGGTGGCGATCGCCGCTCCTCATCTTTTCCCGGACTATTACGAATTCCCGCTCGCGCTGGCGTTCTGCGCCGGGCTGGGCTACTACGCGGGCGAGCGGAACACGGCGGCGCTGGTCCGGCTTCTGCTGACGCTGTTCCTGGTTGGCTACGTGTCCCACACAGTGTTTCTGGAGGGCAGAAAGACCCTGTTCTCGGCCCGCAATTTCTACGGCCCCCTGAAGGTGATCGAATCGGGAAACGGCCGGGATCACATGCTGACCCTGCTGAACGGGACGATCAGCCACGGCTCACAGTTCACCGAACCGGGCCGCCGCCGCCAGGCAACCACGTATTACGGTCCGTCGTCCGGAGGCGGACTGGCGATTCTTCACGCCGGGGAGCACGGACGGCGGGTGGGGCTGGTGGGCCTGGGTCCAGGCACGCTGGCCGTCTACGGCCGGCGTGGCGACTACTTCCGTTTCTATGAGATCAATCCCCTGGTGATCCGCGCCGCCCGGGAGAGGTTTACCTTCCTGGCGGATTGCGAAGCCGAGGTGGAGGTGGCCGAGGGGGATGCGCGGCTGCTGCTGCAACAGGAGCCCAGCCGGAATTTCGACGTGCTGGTTCTGGATGCCTTCTCCGGCGACTCCATCCCGGTGCACCTGCTCACGCGGGAGGCATTTCAAGTTTACGACCGCCATCTCAAACCAGGAGGCGTGCTGGCCGTGCATGTCTCAAACCGGTTCCTGGATCTGGAGCCGCTGCTGGGGAAGCTGGCCGAATCCACCGGGCGCGCCGCCATCTCCATCGTGAGTCCAGGCTCCTCTGGGGAAGGAACTCACACCGCAACCTGGGTCCTGATCTCCGGCGATGCGGGGCGGCTGGAGCTGCCCGTTTTCCGCGCCCTGGGAAAGAAATTGGTTCCGAGGAGGCAAGTGCGGGTCTGGACCGACGATTACAGCAACCTGCTCCAGGCGATCAAATAGGCGCCTGGCCGGGCTCCGTATCGCTCCTTCCCGCGGAGTCGGGACGCTCTCCTTGCTATCATCACTGTCTATGGCTGGGCCGAACGCATCTTCTCCTCCGGAAATGACGGTGAAGGCCGTGGGGCTGGGTCTCCTGCTGGCCTTTGTCTTCGGTGCGGCCAACGCCTATCTGGGCATGCGCGCCGGCCAGACCGTGGCGGCGACCATCCCGGCGGCGGTCATCGCCATGGCGATCTTTCGCTTGCCGGTGCGGGGCTTGCGGGGGGGCATTCTTGAGCAGAACATCGCCCGCACGGCCGCCTCGGTCGGCGAAGCTCTGGTCGCGGGCGCCATCTTTACGATTCCGGCCTTCGTGCTGGTGGAGATTCAAGGGCAAAGGCTCTGGCAGGATCTTCGCGCACACTACTGGGAGGCGACGTTGATCCTGCTGACCGGCGGACTGATCGGCGTGTTCTTTATCATTCTGCTGCGGCGGCCGCTTTGCGTGGAGGCCGGTCTGCCCTGGCCGGAGAGCGTGGCCAGCGTGGAGATCGTTAAGGCAGGCGACCGCACGGGCAAAGCTTCCCGTTACATTTTTGGCGCCATGGGTTTCGGCGGGCTGATCCAGATTCTGAAGAGCGACAAGGGCCTTCAGATATTGCGGGACTACGGAGAGGGATTCTGGCGGTTCCCCAAGTCTGTCGTGCGCCATTTCAATTTCGACAAGCAGCCGATCGGCGAAGTGGCGCACGCGGGAGGGATCTCCTGGTCCACCCCGAGCCTCTCGCCGGCGCTCCTGGGGATCGGCTACATTATCGGCCCCCGTCTGGCCTCCATCAACGTCTCCGGAGGCATCATCGCCTGGTGGATGCTCATCCCCCTGCTGCTCTTCTTCGACCCGGACCTGCCGGCGCGTCTGGGCAATGCCTCGCCGGAGGTGGCCGCCTACACGCTCTGGTACAACATTGTGCGGCCGGTCGCGGTGGGGACCATGCTGGTGGCGGCCTTCTACACGCTCTTCGGGATGCGCTCCTCCATCGTACGCTCCCTTCGGGGGGCGTTCAGCGCCTCCTCGGCGGCGGCCAGGGAGCAGGCGCGCGCGGAGCGGACGGAACGGGACATCCCGGCCAAGTGGGTCGTCGCGGGGACTCTTCTGCTGCTGGTCCCGATCACCGCCATCTACTACTTCTTCACCCAAGGATGGGTGGCGGCCATCGTCTCGGCTGCGGTCATGACGGTCACAGGTTTCCTGCTGTCCGCCGTGGGCGGCTACCTGGTTGGGCTGGTCGGGAGCAGCAACCAGCCGGTTTCGGGGCTGACGCTTTCGGCCCTGGTGATCGCCGCTCTGGTGCTGCTGGCGATCGGCGTGCGCGGACCGGCCGGCGTCGCGGCCGTGCTGGGCGTGGCCGCGGTGGTGTGCTGCGCCTGCTGCGTTTCCGGCTCACTGGTGCAGGATCTCAAGGCCGGCCACCTGTTGGGCGGAACACCCTGGAAAATGCAGGTGGTGGAGATCATCGCGGTTGTGCTCTTGTCGTTCTTCCTGATGGCGCCGATTATCGTGCTGCACGAAGCGAACCTGGCGACGGGGGGCATCGGAGGACGCGCGCTCCCCGCGCCGCAAGCAGGCCTCATGGCCCAGCTCGCCATGGGGATTGTGGGAGGGCAGATGGCATGGGGCCTGCTCGGAATCGGAGCGGCGTTCGGAATAGCGCTGATTCTGTGCGGCGCGCGGGCGCCCATGCTCGTAGCCGTGGGAATGTATCTGCCCTTCGACACCAGCTCGGCCATTTTCGTGGGAGGACTTCTCAAGGCCCTCACGGACCGGCTGACAGCGCGCTACAGCGATGCCGGGAAGTCCCGCGCCGAGGAGAAAGGCACGCTGCTGGCGTCGGGGTTGATTGCCGGCGAGGCCATCGTGGGGATCCTGCTGGCGGTGCTGTTCGTGAGCGGAGCGCCCTCGTTCACACAAATGCTGACCGGGAGGGACACTCTTCCCTTCTATGAGAAACTTGGCGGCTGGTTGTCGCTGGCCGGCTTCGCCTCCTTGGCGTACGTGCTCGTCCGCCTTCCTTCCCGGAAGGAGGGGTAAGGACGCCGGGCCGCGGCCCGGACCTACATGTAGAAGGCGACGCCCATCGAAATCTCGTTCATGCGCAGCCAGCCCTCGGGCTTCTGCGGAGCCAGACCGAAATCGGGCTTGGGTGAAAGGTATTGACGGAAATCCAGGCGAATCAGCCACTTGTCCGTGACCTTGGCCTTTACCCCGGTCCCGTAGTTGATCCCGAACTTGGTCTCGTTGGCGCCTTGCGAAACGGAGTAACCGGGGTATGGGAACGTGCTGAATTGCGCGCCGCCGGCGAAGAAGGGCCGGATTCGCGTGCCCTCGGGCGTGAGGTAGCCCAGCAACGCAAAGGTGCCCTGATGAGCCGCGGCCTTGACCTCCTGTTGCCCGAAATAGTCCAGGTTGGTCCGGACGTAGCTGTAGCCGGCTTCGTAGCCGAAATGCGAATAGGGATTGATGCCCATTCGGAAATTGAGACGCCAGCCGTTCATCAGGCTGGCTTTCAGCGTTGTCTGTCCGGTATCCACTGTGCCCAGAGTGTTGTTTGTGAGCCGGCTGACGCCGCCCCCAACCCCGAATTCCAGGATCTGGGCGGACGCCATCCCAGCAAATGCCAGAACGAGGAACAACATCAGCAACTGTTTCGCGGAGGTCATATTCTTATAGTACTAAACCAGGATCACATGAATCTCACCCGGGCCGTGAACGCCACGGATTAGAATCTGTTCGATGTCGGCGGTGCGGCTGGGGCCGGTGATCAACACCATGGAAGACGACCGGTCCCCTGGCATGGGCTCCAGGGAGAAGAGTTCGTCGAGCCCGCTCAGAATCTGCTCTTTGCGGATCACGGCAAGATGCAGCGGCGGCAGAAGAGAGATCATCCGAGCCTCTTGCGGCGATGAAAATAGAACCAGGCTGCCGGTGTCGGCCAAAGCGTAGTCCGCGCCCGTGATCCCCGCGGAAACCGAGGCGCAGAGCGCGCGCAAATCCGATTCCTCAGTGAATCCGCTCGCCACGCCCTGGATCGCGGTGATTCCAAGCTCGTTGAGAATCGGCGCATTGGAAGCGGCCGCCTTCTTGCCGTCCAGCAACTTGCGGGCGTAGCTGAGCGCATCTTCCGGGGAAGAGGCTCTGTAGACGACGCCGCCCAAGGACTCCAGCGCCTCGGTGAATCTGTGGATGCGCGTCTCCAGATCCATCTCCGCGGGCTGAATGCGCGGCTCGGAGAGCGGAGCGGGCGCCTGGCCGGCGCTCCGGCCCAAAGCGGTCCTGGTCTTGTGCAGAATATGATCTCTTGACATCAGCGGCCCTTCTTTCGCGTCCGCTCCCGCCACAGTTGCCGGAAGCTGCGGGCCGGCAAAGGAGGGATGTCACGCTCGCTCATCCAGGCGCGCAGCGGCCCCACGTTCATCGGCGCCGGCACGCTGCGGATCCATCGCCCCGGTTCCTGCTCGGAAAAGACCGCCGCTCCCATCGCGCCGGCGGCTTCGTAAAGCTTCGGATGGCGCATCAGCCAGGCCCAGGCCTGGAAACCGAGACGTTCCAGGCGGCCTTGCCTGTCGCGCCTCTTCGCCTTGTTGACCTCGCTGCGCAGTTGCAGCAGGAACTTCGGGATGTCGATCTTGACCGGACAGACCTCGGCGCAGGCGCCGCACAGGCTGGAAGCGAAGGGCAGCCAGGGAGCCGCCTGGACCCCCAGCATCTGGGGGCTGAGGATCGCCCCGATCGGTCCGGAATAGACCCACGGATAATTATGCCCGCCGATCTTGCGATAAATGGGGCAGTGGTTCAGGCAAGCCCCGCAGCGGAGGCAATACAGCGTTTCCCGTTTCTCGCGGTCGGCCAGCACCCGCGTCCGGCCGTTGTCCAGGAGCACGACGTAGAACTCCTCCGGCCCGTCGATTTCGCCCGGCCGGCGGGGTCCGTTCAGAAACGACGTGTATACCGTGAGCGGCTGGCCCGTGGCGCTGCGCCCGAGAAGCTTCAGAAAGACGGCCAGGTCCTGCGCCCGCGGGACGAGTTTCTCGATCCCCGCAATCGCCACGTGAATCTTGGGCAGAGTGGTGCACATGCGGCCGTTGCCCTCGTTGGTGACCAGCACCACCGCTCCGGAATCCGCCACCAGGAAGTTCGCGCCGGAAACCCCGATGTCGGCGCTGAGAAACTTCTGCCGCAGCACCGCGCGGGCGGTCTGCGTCTGGTGCTCGGGGACATCGTCCTGGTCCACGCCGAGCTTCTGGGTGAACAATTCGGCCACGTCGTAACGCGTCAGGTCCAGCGCCGGCGCCACGATGTGATAGGGGCGGCCTCGGCGGAGCTGCACGATGAACTCGCCCAGGTCCGATTCCACCGCCTCCAGCCCCTCGCGCTCCAGGTGCTCGTTCAGTTCGATCTCCTCCGAGGTCATCGACTTGACCTTGACCAGGAGGCGGGCATCTTTCTCCTTGGCGAGCCGGGCCAGGAATTCCGCGACTTCGCCGCCATCCTTGCACCAGACGACCTTCCCTCCCCGCGCCAGGACGCAGGACTCAAACTGCTCCAGGTAGTGATCCAGGTTGTCCAGCGTGTGCTTCTTGAGGGCGTGGGCTTGGTCCCGAAGCTCCTGGTAATCCGGCAGCACGTCCGGAGCGACCACCAGTTTGCGTTTGTCCATCAGGCGGCCGGTGGCCGAGTAGACGGCGTTTTGCAGAGCGGCGTTGTTCAGGGTCTCACGAAATTGAGTCTCAGGCGCGGCAGGCATGGTCGTCGAACCTCATTGGGAGGCCAGGATCTGGGCCAGGTGCATCGTCTGTACCGGGAGCCCGGCCCGGCTGAGCGCTCCGCGGAGCTGAAGCAGGCAACTCGCGTCGACGCCCGTCACGGTGCCGGCGCCCGTCTTCAGGATGGAATCGATCTTGTTGCGCGACATGGCGCCGGAGATGCCGGGAAACTTGACGGAGAATGTGCCGCCGAAGCCGCAGCATTCCTCGGCCAGTTCCATCTCGCACAGCGTGAGCCCGCGCACCTTCGACAGCAGGCGGCGGGGTCCTTCCTTGATGTGCAACTCACGCAACCCGTGGCAACTGTCGTGAAATGTGACCGCGCCCTCGAACCTTGCGCCGACATCCTCCACCTTGGCCACCTCCAGGAGGAACTTGCTGAACTCCCACACCCGCGGCAGGAAGCTCTGTAGTTCTTCCATCCTGGCCGGATCCTTGGCGAACAGTTCCTCGTAGTGATGGGTAATCATGGACGCGCAAGAGCCCGAGGGGACAACCACGTACTCCGCGCCCCGGAGCGCATCCAGGCAGCGGCAGGCAACCTCGCGAGCTTCGGCCCGGTAGCCGGTGTTGAAGGCAGGCTGGCCGCAGCAGGTCTGGTCCTCGGGGAACTCCACCTCGTATCCGAGGCGCTCCAGGACTTCCGCGGCGGCGATGCCGACCTCCGGGAACAGTTGGTCCACGATGCAGGTTACGAACAGCGAGACGCGTGTACTCATGGCAGTAGAGGGCAGTCGCCTTCCCAGGGAACGCCTGCGCCGGTCCCTGGCAGGCAGGGCGCCGCCATCGAGGGGCGCCCCTCTTCTGGGAGGAGGGCTCGACGCGGGACACGGCCAACCGGCGCTGTCATCTCTTTCACTTCTTGAGTGGCGGAGATTGAGCGCTGCCGCCCTCCAGCCACCATTTGATCTTAGCGGCGGAGGGGGTGGAGTTCAAGCCGCGTCACTGGCCCGCGAGCGGCGGAAACCCCAGAGCTTGTCTTAAGAAGGCTTGGTTTTCTCCCGGCGCCTCGAACAGGTCCGCCGGAAACTTCCGGTGGCGGAGGATCTCCTGGTAGATGGCGTTGCCCAGTTTGTTGTTCAGCCCCAGCCCGGCCAGGTACTGCAAACGCAGATTGCGGTCGCGGTTGATCTGGGCGTCGCGCAGCCACTCGCGCAGATCGGCCGCCCGCCCCGCGTAAGTCGCCAGCAGGTCGGAAGCGGAATAGAATCCGACTTCTCCCAGGGAGGCGCCGATCCAGGAACTCTCCTGCCGCAGTCGCCGGTCCATCTCGGCGGCGCTGATGCGGAGCGGTCCGTTGGACCCCAGCAGCACCGTGTCATAGCCGGAACCGTCGATGTCGTTGGCCCAGATCGTTCCGTTCGCGAATACCTCGAAGAACGTCGCCAGTTCGCTCTTCACGGTGGGGATGTCGCTTTCGTACAGCGGAACCCATTGGGTGATCACCCCGCCCGGGTTCAGCCTCCGGCGGCATAGCTCGAAATACTCGGTTGAGTAGAGAGTTGCGGTGCCCTTGACCCAGGGATGAATCGGGTCGGAGGTGATGATGTCGAACTTCTCCCGGGTCGTCAGGATATAGTGCCGCGCGTCGTCGTAGACCACCGTCACGCGAGGATCCTTGAGAACATCGTGGTTTTCCCGATGGAAATACCTCGATGCGGCAGGGGGGATCAGCGGCTCGATCTCGCAGATCACGATCCGTTCGATCCCCGGATAGGTCACGAAAGATCCGGCCGTCACCCCGGCGCCGAAACCCACCACCAGCACGGAGCGCGGATTCGGGTGCACCAGCGCCGGCAGGTGCCCCAACATGCGCTGGAGGCGCATGTCGTGCGGCTCGCTCGATGCCTCCACCTTCCCGCTCACATGGAACATGCGCTGGCCGTCGTCCCATTGCGAGATTGCAATGGAGGCGTTCATCCCTTCCGCCATGTGCAGCGCCGTCGCCGAGGAGGATGAGGTCGCGATGTGCCGCCCGTAGGCGACCACCATGAACGGTGTGGGCGGCACGGAGATCACGAGCAGGACGACCGCGGCAACCGCCAGCGCCGCGGCGATGGCCCGCGGGCCGCCGGGCTGCCAGCGGCCGCTCGCCCGAAGCCGTGGCAGCAGCAGGATGAGCGCCGCAATCGCCGCCGTCGCGATGAGAACCTGCTGCGATCTCTGTGTTCCAATCCAGGGAATGAGCACCATCCCCGAGCCGATGGCGCCGGCGATCGCTCCCAGGGTGTTCGCTGCGTAGACGCCGCCCATCAGCCGGCCCGGATCCTGGCCGGGTCCCGCCGCCGCTGCCACCGCGAGCGGAAAGCTGGCGCCCCACAAGCACGTGGCCGGGAGCATCACCCAGAAGCAGCGCGCCAGATCGAGTTGAAAGTTGTACCAGGGGCCGGAGGAGAGAGTCGGATTGATGGGCCAGTAGGGGAGGGAACTGGCGATGGAGAAAGCGGTCCAGGCGATCGCGCCCGCCAGCAACAATTGGCACACGGCCAGGGCGGCGCCCGGCCGCGGCGTCTGGCGCGCGATGGCGGAGCCGGCGACGCTGCCCAGGCCGAGGCCGGTCAGAAATACGGCGAGAATGATGGAGAACGTGTAGACCGAGGCGCCGATCATGAGCGACAGAAGCCTCGTCCAGATCACCTCGCACGCCAGGGCGCAGAAACCCGAGAGTCCGATCGCCGCGTAGACCGGCCATGCCGAACCGTACAGCACGGGAGCCGGACCAATCCCCCCGGCCTCCGGCGGGGCGCTGTGCGGCGTGCGCGAGGCAAGCACCCCCGCGCCCACCGCCACTACGGCATTCAACAGCACAGCGACGTAAGTGGCCGTGGCCATGTCATAAACCCTCAGCAGGTAGAACCCTGCGAGCAGACAGCCGCAGACCGCCCCGGCAATGTTGCCGCCGTAAAAGAAACCCATCCAGGAGACTCCCCGCGGCGTTGTTTCCACCCAGCGCGCGATGGCGGGCAGTGAAGCTCCCATCAGGAATGTGGGCGCGAGCAGGCAAAAACCGGCGACGCTTCCCCGCAGCAGAATTCCGGGCAAGCCGTGCCCCACCAGCGAGGTGTAGACGCGCCCCACGTACGGCACGAACAGCAGAACGAGAAGGCCGCAGACGCCGATGTCCAGTTCAATCGCGGCGTAGACCCTGAGGGGATGCCTGTCCCGCTGCACCAGGCGCGGCAGCGCCAGGCTTCCCAGACACATGCCGCCCATAAAGGTGCCGAGCAGCACCCCTAAAGAAACCGCGGAGGATCCGACAACCAATTGCAGCAACTGAAACCAGACGATCTCGTAAATCAGAGCGGCGCACCCGCTGCCGATGAAAAGCAACACTACCAGCGGCAGAAAGCGGTCCCGTGGGGTGGTCCCATCCAAAGCAGACATGATCGAATTATAAGACGCCGTCCGGCGGGGTCCCGGTAACTCAAACCAGGACGGTGAATGTGGCCTCGGCGCGGGTCACCGGGCGGTACAGGGTGTCGCGCTCCACAGGCTCCCGCCCCGCCTCGCGGATCAATCGCAATAGCTCCCCCCGCCGCAGCGACTGGCTGGTGGACGCGCCCGCGTCGTGGTAGATCTTCTCCTCGACGACGGTGCCATCGATGTCGTCGGCGCCGAACCGCTGGGCCACCTGCGCGATTCGCGGCGTCAGCATGACCCAATAGGCTTTGATGTGCGCGATATTGTCCAGCAACAGGCGGGCTACGGCGATGTTTTTCAGGTCCGCGAAACCGGTCGTGGCGGGAATGTGCTGCAAGGGCGTGTTGGCCGGATGAAACGCCAGCGGGATGAAGGCCAGAAAGCCGCCGGTTTCGTCCTGGAGCGCGCGCAGCTTCAGCAGGTGATCCACCCGGTCCTCGTCGGTTTCGATGTGGCCGTACAGCATGGTGCAGTTCGAATGCAGCCCGAGCTGGTGAGCTTCCCGCGCCACCTCCAGCCACTGGTCTCCTTCGATCTTGTGGTCGCAAATGATCCGGCGGACTCTTTCGGAGAAGATCTCCGCGCCGCCGCCGGGCAGCGATCCCACGCCGGAGGCTTTGAGCCGCTCCAGTGTCTCCCTGGTGGAAATCTTCGTCCGGCGGGCCAGGTAAGCGACCTCGACCATGGTCAGCGCTTTCAAATGAACGGAAGGAAACCGTTGCTTCAGGCCGCGGAACAGCTCGCAGTACCAATCCAGAGTCAGCTCCGGATGCAGGCCGCCCACGATGTGGAACTCCGTCACCGCCTCGCTCCAGCCGCGTCCCGCCACCTCCCAGGCCTGTTCCAGAGACATGGTGTAAGCCCGCGGGTCTCTCGCCCGCTTGCCGAAGGCGCACAGGCGGCAGCTTGCGACACAGACGTCGGTCGGATTGATGTGGCGGTTGATGTTGAAAAACGTGACGTTGCCGTGCAGCCGTTCCCGCGCCAGGTTGGCCATGTACCCGAGCGCCAGCAGGTCCCGGCTGGCATACAAAGCCAGCCCGTCTTCGGCGGTCAGGCGTTCTCCTTGCCGGACCTTGTCCAGAATGGGAATCAGTTTCTGGTCCTCGAAGGCAGGCGTCACGCTCCCCCTCTTTGCAAAAGCAGGATATCCGCAGCCCAGAACAACAAGAATAACATGCTGACGTAGCCGTTCATGGTGAAGAACGCCGCATTGACGCGAGAGAGATCGTCCGCCCGCACCAGGCTTTGCTCGTAGACCAGCAGTACGGCCACCACCGCCACTCCGGCGGCGCTGAGAACTCCCAGGCCGAAGCTGCGCAGCAGGAACGCCAGGCACAGCACCATGCCGGCGTGGAACGCTCTGGATATCCAGAGAGCGCCGCCGATGCCGAAGCGGCGTGGCAGGCTGAACAGCCCTTCGCGCCGGTCGAAGTCGTAATCCGGACAGGCATAGATGATGTCGAAGCCCGCGGTCCAAAGCGTGACCGCCGCGGTCAGCCACAGGATCCGGACGTCGAGCGAACCCCGGATCGCGATCCACGCCGCGGCGGGGGCGATCCCCAGCGCGAAGCCCAGCACAACGTGAGAGAAGACGGTGAAACGTTTCGTGAAGGAGTAGAAGAAGACCACCGCCAGGGCGAGCGGCGCCAGCCGGAAACAGAGCGGGTTGAGAGCCCGCGCGGCAACGAAGAAGACGGCCGCCGAGACCGCCGTAAAACCCCAGGCATAGGCGCGCGACAACAAGCCCGCCGGCAGTTGCCGCATCCGCGTTCTCGGGTTGCGGGCATCGATATCCGCGTCCAGAATCCGGTTAAACGCCATGGCGGCCGAGCGCGCGCCGGCCATGGCCACAATGATCCAGGCCACCTTCCAGCCCATGCCTTGCGTTGCGTAACCGTCCTCCCGGATGGCCAGCAGGGCCCCGGTCAGCGCGAACGGAAGCGCGAAGACCGAGTGCTCGAACCTGATCATCTCCAGCGTCAGCCGGAGTTTGTTCCAAAAGGATCCTGGCATGGAGTGAATGCCGCGCGGCGGCGCGGGGCGCCGTCCCGAAACTTCCCATTTTCTCAGACTCCGCTTCCCGCCGCGCTGCGCCGGTGCTGCCAGACCGTGATGAGCAGGATGACGGCGGTCAACGGAAGGGCGAAGTACAGCAGCGCGTCGCTGTAACCCTTCAATGCCTCATGTTCAGCGGCTTCCAGGAACAGGTACACCGTGTAGGCGGCATAGTAGCCCAACAGCAACAAGCCTTCGAGACGCGAGATGACGGCTCCCGTATAGAACAAGGGCAGGCAGACCACGGCCACGGCGATCATCACCGGGAGATCGAAGCCCAATACCCCTCGCGAAACCTTGATTCCGGCAGGCGCGAATAAGCCGGCCGCTCCGAGGATGAGAAACAAGTTGAAAATGTTGCTGCCCACGACATTGCCGACCGCGATGTCGCGCTGGCCGCGAATCGAGGACAGAACGGAAGTGGCCGCTTCCGGGAGGGAGGTGCCCGCCGCCACAACCGTGAGCCCCACAATCAACGGACTGATCCCCAGCCACGCCGCAATCTCGACAGCGCCCCCCACCAGCCAGCGTGAACCCAAGGCCAATAGAACGAGACCCGCCAGTATCAGACAAACCTGAAACGCCAGACGGCCCGCCTTCGCCTTAGGGCGCGGTTCTCCGCCTCCGGCGCCGTTGCCGTTGCGGCCCAGCCGGAATTGCAGGGCCGTATACCCGGCCGCGAGCAACAGCAGCAGCGCCCCGTCCATCTGCCCGATGCGCCCATCCAGGGCGAGGAGAAAGACCAGCAGGGACGAGAAGAGCATCACGGGCAGATCGATTCGCACCAACTGCGCGGACACCGACAGAGGCGCCGCCAGCGCCGACGCCCCCAGAATGAACAGGACATTGAAAATGTTGCTTCCGATGACGTTGCCGAGCGCGATGTCTTCGCGCCCGGAGAGGACGCCCTGAAGGCTGACGGCCAGTTCGGGCGCGCTTGTGCCGTAGGCGACGATGGTGAGGCCCACCACCAACGGAGACAAGCCTGCCAGGGACGCCAGCCGCGAGGCCCCGCGCACCAGCAATTCGGCGCCGCCGATCAAAAGGGCCAGGCCGGCGAAGAACAGAAGCAAGGTATTTCCGTTCACCGCCCGCCGGCCTCCGTTGCGGACATGGCCGTCGCCGTCCTCGTCCGGGCGCGAGGCGCGTTTCGCGGAACGGGAACAGTCCGGCCCCTAACCATGCTGTATGTGTTCCACACGATCCTGATAACCAGCTTAGCCAACGTCGCCCGCGTCTTCACGGCGGCGCGGCGAAGCCGGATTCAGGCGGCCAGACGCCGCGGGCGCTTGGCGCCGAGAGCGGCCTGAATCAGCATGAATTCGCCCAGATTTTCCGTCGTGAGCATGCCAACAAGATCGCCATTTCGAACCACCGGCATGGTGTGACACTGGCACTCTTGCAGGCGCTGAAGCGCTGTTTCCAGCATCTCATGGGAGTCCACAAGCTGAAATCCCTGCTGCATGGCGCTCGCGACCGGCTCGGATTCGCCCTTGCGGGCGAGAGAGGACAGCAGGTCGCTCTTGGTCAGAATCCCGACCACACGGTCTCCCTCCAGCACGGGAAAATCCTGCTGCGAGCCTTGCAGAATCAATTCCACGGCCCGCGAGAGCGGGTCGGAAGCGGACAGCGTCCGGAAGTCGGTGATCATCGCCCGGGCCACGGGGATGCCCGCCAGCGAGGACTTCATCTGAACGCTGCTGGCCTCCTGGGCCGCGCCGATCCAAACAAAGAATGCGATGAAGAGCAGAAATGGATTGAGAAACAGTCCCACCAGCCCGAACAGCAGAGCCATCCCCTGCCCCACGCTCGCGGCGGTCTGCGTCGCCTTGGTGTACTCCATGCGGGACGCCAGCAACGCCCTCAGAACTCTGCCGCCATCCATGGGAAAGGCAGGAAGAAGATTGAATCCCACCAGGAACAGATTAGCGACGAAGAGCCTCTGCGCGAATGAGCCGGTTGCGATGCTCAGATTTTGCACCGGCCCGAAACCACCCGTCAGGGAAAGCCACACGAACAGCGCCGCGGCGATGACCACATTGACGGCGGGGCCGGCCAGCGCGACCCACAGTTCCTGGGCGGGCTGATCCGGCATGCGTTCCAGGCGCGCCAATCCCCCGATGGGCAGCAGCGTGATATCCCGGGTCCGGATGCCGAACTTCCTGGCGGTAAGGGCATGCCCATACTCGTGCAGAACCACGCATAGAAAGAGCGCCAGGATGAACGCAACGCCGGCCAGCGTCGCGGCCACGCTCTGACCTTGCAGCCAGTGCGCCAGGGCAATCCACCCGATCAGCAACAGAAACGTCGCGTGCACGTAGACGTCGATTCCCGCGAACCGCCCCAACCTCCACGACCACTTCATACTCCCCCCTATTGGTATTTCGGTGACAGGCTACGAAATCCCTTAATTATTTCCCGCTCCGCCGGGCTTCAGTCCCGCAGTAGCTTATGCTAGCCTGTCGGCAGATTATGCGCAAAGCAGCCCTCGTCGTTGCCGCCCTGTGTTGCCTGCCGGCCGGAAGCTGTTCCCGCCCAGCCGCGCTTGATCCTGGAACGGTGCTCGTAATTCTGCCCGGGGGGCAACAGATCCGCGCCGAGCTTCTGACCCGCCCCGAAGATATGATGCGCGGCATGATGTTTCGTGACAGCCTCCCCCCGGATCGCGGCATGCTCTTTGTCCACACCGCGCCCGGCCGTTACACCTATTGGATGCACCAGTGCCTCATCCCGCTCGACATAATCTGGATGGACGCCAACCGGCGCATCGTGGAGATTTCCCCGGACACTCCTCCCTGCCGCACCGAGGCCTCCCAATGTCCTCACTACGGCGGAAACCGGGAGTCGCAATACGTGCTGGAACTCGCCGGAGGCATGGCCGCCAAATACGGGCTCAAGTTGGGCGACGTCATCTCATTCTGATATTCTCGAAAAAGACATGACTGCCGAACAGCTACGCGAGCTTCTGGAGCAGGTGCGCCAAGGCAAGCTGGACACCGAATCGGCGCTGGGGCGGCTCCGCCACATGCCATTCGAGGACATCGGCTTCGCCAAGGTGGACCACCACCGGGCGCTGCGCCAGGGCATGCCGGAAGTCATTTTCGGCCAGGGCAAGACCCCCGAACAGGTGGTCGCCATTGCCACGCGGTTGCTCAAAGCGGCGAAAAATATCCTGATCACGCGCGCCGACGAAACGATCGGCCGGGCCGTGAAGCGCAAGATCCGAAAAGCCGAATACTTCCCTCTGAGCCGCGTCATCCGCGTCTGGCCGGACCGCCGCATCGACGGCAAAGGACGCATCGTCGTAGTCTGCGCGGGCACCAGCGACATCCCCGTCGCGGAAGAGGCCCGGCTCACCGCGGAAACCATGGGCAACGAAGTGGAAGCCATCCACGACGTGGGCGTCGCCGGCATCCACCGGCTGATGAGCCAGTTGGACCGCCTGACACAAGCGCGCGTCGTGATCGCGGTCACCGGCATGGAAGGCGCCCTGCCGAGTGTCGTCGGCGGACTCGTGCCGTGCCCGGTCATCGCAGTGCCGACCAGCATCGGCTATGGGTCGAATTTCCGCGGCCTCTCGGCCCTGCTGACGATGCTGAACAGTTGCGCCAGCAACGTCACCGTGGTCAATATCGACAACGGCTTCGGCGCCGGCTATGTCGCCAGCCTCATCAACCACCTGTAGCCCGGTCCCGCCTCAGGCCGATTTGGCAAGCGCCTCGTGCCCGGCCTCTTCCGCGAAAACGTAAAAACTGAAGAGCGGCGCCGGCGCGCCTCGTCCCCACCGGTTCACCTTCCACTGGGCCTTCAGGTAGCGCAAATCCGGCTGCGCCGCCAGGTTCAAGGGCATCTGGTACACGCCGCAGTAGAACTTCTGAGGGAACGCGGCCAGCGGTCTGGCCCCCCAGTTCTCCTGATCCGATGACCCCCAGATAGACAGGTCCAGGCTCTCTTGCTCCACAATGCGCGTAATGCCCAAAGTAAGTGTCAGCGACTTGCCTTGGGAGGAACCGAGATCGAGTATCGGGCCGGAACCATCTTCCCGGACGGTGGTCTCCGGCACCAGGAATGCCAATAGCACATTGCCTCCCGCGGAGGCCCGCCCGGCGCCCTTCTACCCGCCACAGCCTGGGCCGTCTTGCCAGCCAGGGCCTCTTTCCCTAAGATCGCATATTCGGGCTGGACCGGGGCAAGGCTCCGTCCCAGCAGTGCCAGGGTCGGAGCCTGGGAACCAAGGCCTACAAGAAACGGATCGTGTAGGAAACCCGGATGCCGCGCCCTATCTCGGGAGCGAAGTCCTTGATCAGGGACACATGGTTGCGGTACAGCCGGTTGCCGGCATTAAATACGTTCACCGAAAGGATCTGCAACGCGCGCCGCCCCGCCGCCGTGTACGAGGCGGTCAAGTTGGCCAGCGCATAGCCCGCCGTTGGGGTCTCGTTGAAGTACACCTGCTTCTGTGGCCGCGCCAGGATCAGCTCCGGCTGGAAACTGAAGTTCCCGTAGCGCCCTTCGACTCCGGCCCTACCGCGCAAAGGAGGGATCCTGGGCAGCGGAATCTTCGGAGACTTGAGTTCCGCGTCCACCGCGTCCAGAGAGAGATTCAGCCACAGATTGCGGTGCATGCCGACGTGCAGCGACGCCTCTCCACCCAGGTAACGGCTGTCTCCTTGGAGGTACTTCGCCACCCGCAACCCGTCTTCAACCTCGCCGGTCGGCTCCAGGTAGACGTAGTTGCTGATGCGGTAGTAGAAGAAGTTCGCCTGCGCGTGGATCTTGCCCGAAAAGTGCCGCAACCCGGTCTCGAACCCTTCGGCTCTCTCTCGCCGCAGATTCGGATCTCCGACTTCAAAAGCCAGGTTTCCATGGTGAGGGCCGAAGTTGTAGAGCTCCTCGATCGAAGGCGCCCGGTAGGAGTGCGTGTACGCGGCGATGAACGCCCCGTCCTTCCAAAGCCGGGCGTTCAGGCCCGCCGAACCCGAGAATCCCGTGAAGGTCCGACTGAGAAGGGCTTCCGGCTGATAACGGTTGGTCTCAATCCGCCCTCCGAATTGAAACCGCACGCGATCCAGGGTGTACTGCTCCAGAGCGAAGGCCGCGAATCCGTCCTGCGTCACCGGAGGCGTCACCTGTTCGTCACCGCGCACGCGGTAAGATCGCCGCAGTCCCTGCACCCCAAGCCTTCCCCCCAACCGCCCCGCCTGGCGCTGATCCAGAACGGCGCGGTACGAGAATTGCCGGTTGAAAAACTGCGTTCCGATCTCCTCCCCGACCAGCTCCTTGTGGCTCCAATCGCTGTAGTTCAGGCGAAACGCAATCCGTTCGAACGACGGCCCGAGGTTGTACGCCCCTCCCGCCACTTGAGCGTTCTGCCGGCGCCACCGCAGCCGGACCGGACCCTCATGTTCGTCATGCCCGCCCCCTTCTGCTTGCAATGCCCCGGCGGCGCCGCCGAGATTGTGCTCATGCAAATCCACCGCCGGGATCCCATACAACCCCCGGTATTCGCCGTAGCCGCCTCGCAGATACCCTCTGTCCCCATACCGGGCCAGAGTGACAGCGGCGTTCTTGATGTCGGTTCCCGAATTCAGAACCTTACCGGCCGGCGTGGAGTAGTCCCCAGTCCGGGCGCCTCCTCCGCTGGAGGTCAGGAGCCAGGGTCCGGATCCGAACTCGAAGCCCCCTCCCCCTCCGCCTTGAGCGTTCGCCGAGCCCGCGGTTCCCGTCAGGTAGCCACGAACCCCCTGGTGCGCGTGCTCATGCTCCTGATGGTGGTCCGTGATAACATTGACGACCCCGCCCAGCGCGTTGGTTCCGTACAGCAAGGTCGCCGGGCCCCGGACAATCTCCACCCGGTTGATGGTCGAGGAATCCACAGGCTCACCGTGATCGCCCGACTGGGACGAAAGCGTCCCAGACGGCATGCCATCCTGAAGAATCAGTACCCGGTCGCCATCAAAACCCCGGATGACGGGGCGGCCGGTCCCGGGACCGTAGCTTCGTTTCGATACCCCAGGCTGGTCCTGTAGCAGTTCCCCCAGCGAAGTCGACGCCTTGGGCAAGAGCTGCGCCAGTTCCACGGAGGAGGCGGATTGGATCACGTCCAGCGCCGCTTCCTCCCGCCCCGTGGCCGTGACCGTGATCTCCTCGTGCAGCGGCGCGATCCGAAGGCTGAAGTCCAGCACCGCCACGCCTCCGGCGGGGATGACCACCGTCTTCCGCTCATCCGCCAGGGGGTGCAGGTGTGCCATCACCTCGTACTCGCCCGCCGGGACGCCGGTGAACTCATAGGAGCCATCCGCGCCGGTCAGTGTATTCCGGCCCAGTTTGGCGATCAACACCATCGCATGCGGCAGCGCAGAGTCCCTCGACTCCAGCTTCACCGTTCCCCGCAGCGTGCCGGTTTGCTGGGCTTGCGAAGCCGGCACACCCATCCCCAAAATCAGCATCAACGAGAAATACACATTTCCTGCAAAACACAAAGAAGACATATAAATCTCCTCCAAATCCAAGATGGAAGTCTGGCTACAGTGCGGAGACCAGCAGGCTTGGAGGAGCGCGCCCGGCCGACGGCGTCCACAAACAAACGCCGGCCATGAGCGGAGCGGCGGGCGGGGCCTCCCAATCCTGGCGGAGCAGCGGTGACGGCGTGGCGGGAGGCGGAGCCGATTCGGCTGGGAGGTTCGCGGCATGGCACACCGGGCAGGAGTGCCCGCCGCCGTGGCCGTCAGGGTGTGAATGGGGCAGCCACGAAACGAGCAGGAACACGCACAGCAGCAGCGCCGTCACGGCGCGGCTCTGTCTCGGCTTTTGCTCGTTTTCCGGCTTCATAGGTAACACCCGTCACTTCTTCGCCGGGGCGGCTTCGCTCTTTGAATAGATGCGCCGGTACATCCAGGCGTTGCGCAAAACCGCCTGGACGTACGTGCGGGTTTCCGTCAGGGGGATTGTCTCCACGAATTCGGCCGGCTCCTGGAACGGCCCCCATCCCAGCCATTCCTCCACCCGTGTCTTCCCGCCATTGTAAGAAGCCAGCGCCGCCTCCACAGACCCCTCATGCTGATCCAGCAGGTACCGAAAGTAATAGGTCCCCAACCGGATGTTGTAGGCCGGACTCTCCAGCAAGCCCGTTCGGAAGCCGCCAAGCCGCAGTTTCTGGCTGATCTGCTTGCCGGTGGACGGCATCACCTGCATCAGCCCGCGAGCGCCCGCCCGCGACACGGCCCGCGGATCGAACTCGGACTCCTGCCGGATCAGTCCTGCCAGGAGGAACAAATCGAGCTGGTGAGCCTTGACATACGTCTCCAACTGGGGCCGGTAGGGGATCGGGAATGCGAGCCGCCACATCTCTTCCGTCGCTGGTTCCAACGGGGTCTTCAAGTAGGCCGGGAACACCGCCTTGATATGCCTTATGCCCTCGCCGTATGCCTCGCGCCCCCTGGCCTGCCTCGCCAGTTCGGCCGCCAGCACGTGCGGCTGGCCATCCTCCTGCGCCGCGAATCGCAATTCCCGCGCCGCCCAGGCGTACAGCGCGGCCGTGGCCAGCAGCCGGGAGCGATTGATTCGCTGCTGGTTGACTGCATCCGGAACAAAGCTCAGTGCGGAAGCCTTGGCCGGCGGCCTTTCCCCCGGCCGCAGACGCTCCGCCGCCAGGATCGCGTAGTAGTGATTTGGATACTCCTCCAGAATCCGGCGATAAAGCGGCACGGCGGCCGGCCTGTTGGAAGCGCTCTCGGAAAGCCGGCCCTGGAAGTACCATGCCGCCGCGCGCTTGTCGGAATCGGGGAACTTCTCGCCGTGCTCCCGGAGCAGGGCCGCAGCCTCCGGAAGCCTCGCCATGTAGGCGCTCCAAGTCACCTTCCAGTGGCAATACGCGGCGGCCGTCTCGCCGGGGAAATTCTCGTAGCAGGCCCGGAACAGCGGAGCGAATCCCGCGGCGTCATTTCGGAGCACGTAATGATTGCCGGCCCAGACCAGCGCCTCCAACCGCCATGGCGAGTCTGGATAGGACGCGGAGAGCCTGGAGACGAGGTCCAGCATTTCCTGCTCTTTGCCGAGTGAACGGGCGCAGCGCACCAGGTAATAAAGCCGCTCGGCATCCGCCGGAGGCGTGGCCAGGCTCAGGCTTTGAAGGTAGCTCTCGGCCTCTCGGGTGTTCCCATTGAGCAACGCCGCGGCGCCGGCGCGCACCTGGGCCGCCTCCCGCCCGGCGCCACCCAACTGCGGCGCCAGCGCCAGGTATTCGGCTCGCGCGCGCCTGTAATCTCGCGCCTGCATCCATTTCTCGGCTCGTTCGAGCATTGCCGCCGGCGTCGGCGGCGGGTACCCCGGTCCCAGTTGCTCGCGCAGCCGCGCCAGCATCCGCTCGGCATCGGCGGCCTGACCGGATGCCGGGTAACCGTAGTAGACCTTTTGTGCGCTGGATGCCGCCAGCGCCGGCTGCCCATCCGCCTCGTATGCCAGCGCAAGCTGCCAATCGCCCTCCGGTTGCGGAAGCCGCGCCGCATATTCCTTCAACACGGCGATCGCCTGCCCGGGCGCCCCCGCTGTCATGTGCGTCCGGGCGGCCAGAATCGCCGCTTCCCCCGCCAGTGGCGACGCCGGGGATGACTTCAGAGTCACCGCGGCGTGTTTCAGGGCTTCTTCCAGCCGTCGCTGGGCAAGACGCGCCTCCGCCAGACGGAATGAGACAAAATCGGAGATCTGCGGCAGCCTTGCCAAAGCGGCTTCCAGCCGCGCCGCGCCGCTCGCATGATCCCCACGCTCCACTTCCGTGGCGCCCACCGCCAGCAGCGCCAGGGCGCCCTCCGAGCCCTTGGGATGAGCCGCCGCGTGGCGCAACAGCGCGTCCCTGCGCGCCGCGGTCGGGGACTCCCGGTAGGCGCGGGCAAGGGAGGTGAGCGAAGGGGCAGTCTGCGCCATCCCTGCCGCCAGCCAGGCGGCCAGGAACAGCGGAGCCGGCTTAAACCAGCGGCCCCGGATATTCCGGACCCAGCAAGCGAGCATCATCATTCGCCAACGTTCGGACCAGTTCCAGGTGCAGGTAATCGGCCATCGTCGGGCAGCCGCTCAGAAACGCCGTCCGAAAACCCTCCCGCGCCGTATCGATCTCTCCCCGCAGGGTGGAATACAAATCCTGCCGCAGGCGTCCCTCCCGGACAGCCTGAGCTTTGAACAGCCTCATCTCGGCAACCTGCACTCTTGCGAACCGCCGCGCGGCGGCATGAGTCTCCGCATCCGCTTTCGAAAGGTCGCCCCAATCCGGGGCGGCCCTTCCTGGTCCCGCAATCTGGACCAGATCCGCCGCCGCTTCCCTCGCCCGGGACTCCAGCGCCATGCCCGATGCCATCGCCAGCAATTCCAACCCTCCGAGCTCCGGATCGGCCCCCTTCCGAGCCGCGCACAACAGCGCCACTGCCTTGTCCCGAACCACCACCGGAACCACGCTGACCTTGCCGCCCTCGCAATCCGCGAAAAACGCCGCCAGGCGCTCCGATAATTCACCCGCGGAGATCTCGGCGACCGTGGTTTCCTTCGCGGCCGCGGCGCTCATCAGCGCCGCCGCCGAATTCAGCGGCGCCTCTGCCCCGGAGATCCCGGCTCCGGCGCCCCCCGGGAAGTCGCGAGCCTCCGCGCAGCGAAGCGTCTCCCCCTCCACAAGCGTCAGAACCGCCCGATCACAGAACGCCCCGGCAAGCTCTATCAAGTGCGCGTAAACGTCCGTTTCGGACTCGCTGCTGCGCAGCCGGTGCAGGCTCTCGTTGAACCAGTCCGCCAGCTCGCTGCGGATGGTCCGGCGCAGATCCGCCACCCGGGCCTCAAGATGTGTCGCGAAGGCCTCTTCCAGGCTCGCCGCGATTTCCAGGAACCGCTCGCCCAGCGCCCGTTGCAGGTTCTCCCGCCACCCCGAAGACAGAACCTCCTCAATGCGCGAAACGTAGACTTGCCAGGCGGCTTCGATCTGGTCCAGCGCCGCGGCCCGCTGCTCCTCGATCTTCTGGCCGAGCGGCGATTCCGGGAAAGTTTGCAAATGGGCGGTATCCATGACGAGGACTGAATTCTCCGGCTACTACGGCCATTCTAGCAGCCGCGCGCATCGGCCCGAACGGGATTCGGATCAACGCGCATCCGTGGCGGCGAGTTCCAGCGTGCGCAAATCTCCGCTCAGACGCAAGCGCTTGTCGCCGTGCCCCACCTCGATGAGAAGCTGGTCGTTTGCTCCCGTGGTCCCGTGGCCGGTCAGCGTCTCCTGTCCTTCCGTTACCCGGACATCCCTCATTTCCAGGCGCGGCTGCCGGCGTTCCCACCGCAGGGCCCAGGATCCCGAAATCGTCCGGGAGGGATCGTCCTGCGGCAGCTCAACAGACTGCGCCCGGAACGATCCTTCCGCCCGCAGGTTCCAATAAACCTCGTTGCCGGCGCCCGAAGTGCGAACCGTCCCGTCGCCATTCAGAGACCCTCCGCGCCAGTCCACGTCCTGGACTCTCCCCGCCAGCACATACACCGGGCTTGTGCCGCGAAGATCGACCTGCGCGTGCCCGCTGACGTTCCCCCCCCGCACGCGGGCTTCAAAGCGCGGGATGTCCAGGTTGGGCCCATCCCAGAAGAATCTCAGCTTCAGTGGCGCGAAGGACTCGCCGGCGATCTCGAATGACTCAATCGTCACCGTCCCCTCGGCCTTCCTGTCCGCGAGCCATTGCGGCAGCCGCGCCCGCCCCAGTCCCAGGGTCCGGGCGAAGAGCCCTTGTGGCCGGCGCAGAGTCGGCAGCAGCAACGCCTCCAGCCTCGGCCCGCTGAGCCGGGAGGCGCGTCCTTCGAAATGATGGGGACGAACCGCGGCCGGGTCGTAACGATACTCCCCTCGAAAGACCGTTTCGCCGGCTTGCGCCGAGAACTCGCGCGCTTCAATGCGCTCCCCTTGTAACTCCAGATCGGCCCGCTCCACCAGCACGGGAAACGCCAGCCCCGGCACGGAGATTTCTGCCCCCTGAATCTGTCCCGCCCCATTCCACGAGCCCGGGTTCGCGTCCGCGCGGCGGTAGCGTAGCCAGCCGCTCCAGGTTCCGCCCTTCAGGCGGGTGGCGAACGGCGGTGGCGGCACCCCGGGAAGCGCCCCTCCCTCCCTTATGAGCTCCTCGATGTTCAGGGATGCGCTGGCCACCCGCAGGTCCAACCGCGCCGCCGGGGCGGCTGTGTAATCAAACTCGATCTTCGCTGTTTCTCCGCTCTGAAATTCGGCGACGGCCGGGCTCAATCGCACACGGGCCCCCTCCAACGCCAGCCGCGCCTCCGCGAGTCTCATCGGCCCCCTCTTCGGTGATCCAATCACGGCCTCCTTTAATACCACCGACCCGCGAATCCCCTGGAGCGGCGAGAAGTCAACGGCGCCGGTCATCGAGCCGTCCACCTGCAATTCGTCCGGCGGATAAATCCCCATGTGGCCCGCCAGTTCTCCCAACGGCCGCAGCGGAGAATCCTCGAATCCCAAGGACAGGTCCCAGAGCGGCCGGTTGAGAAGGTTGGAAATGCGCAGCTTGGCCGTCAGATCCGTCCTGCCCGTAGGCTGAAGTTCCAACGCCAGATCCTGGGACGAAAGGTTGAGCGTCCCCTTCAAGTCCAGCGCTCCCCCCTCCGCGTAGGGCGGCAACTGATCCCAGCGGTGAATCTCCCTGAATTGCAGCGCGCCAGACACAGCCAGTTCCTTAAGCGGACCACGCAGGCCGACCCGTCCGCTCACCTGTCCGTGCATGCCGATGTCCGCGCCTCTCAGCAAAGCAACCATCTCGCCCAGCGAACTCCTTGCCAGGTTCATGTCCAGTGTCAGATTTCCGCCCGACGGCCCCGCCCGCCACCTTCCGCGCCCCCGGATCTCGCCAAAGCCTCTGGCCGTGCGGTCGGTCCTCGCCGGCGCTCCCGAGAACTCCAGGTGAACTCCGCCCGATTTCGCCCCGGTGGCCGCACCTCCAGGTCCGCCCCGGTCACATAGAAAACCGATTTCACCCCGTTCAGCTTGAAGTTGATCCGCCCCTGGCTCACCTTCAGACGGGGCAGGGGAGACTGCGCCGCCCGGTTCAGAAGTTGCTGGAAGTTCCACCCGCCCTCCGGAAGCTTGACGAGATTCACGCTGGGGCGGTCCAGGCGCAGATCGGAGAACTCCAGCCGGCCTCCCAACAGCGTCGCCAGGTGGATTCTGGCCTCGATAGCCCCCACGTAAGCGAATGGCTCTATCCCCGCGGCTGGATCATCGTGAATGATCACCCGCCGCAACGTGAAGCCCGGGCCCCGCAGCAGGCTCATCCCTGTCGACCCGATCTCAACCTTGCGGCCGAGAGAAAGCTCCAGCGCCTGCCGGATTCGCTCCCCGTAAAAGTCCGCCCTCACGTAGGGAGCCAGCGCCGCCATCGCGGCCGCCAGAGCCAATCCCAGCCACACCAGGCGGCGAACGGAGCGCGCTTGAGTTTTTTCGGTCAAATTCGCATTGTACTGCGACGCCTCTCCATGAACCGCGTCGCATCCCCAAGGGCCAGCATCTCAGTTTTCGCCTGCCGCCGCATTCTTTCCGTTGCGCCTCCCTGTGTTATGATCCGCAGGGAGTGACTCCGACTCGCACCCCACCCTCCAGACATGCCCTCCTGTTCGACCTCGACGGTGTCATCGTCGACTCCAATCCGGTCCATGTGCAGGTGTGGCGGCGATACCTGAGCTTGCACGGCATCGACCCCGGCCAGGCCTTGCCCGGCATGATGTACGGCCGCCGTAACGACGAGATCGTCCGCGACTTCTTCGGCGCCGGCCTTCCGCCGGAGGAGATTCACCGCCACGGCGCCGAAAAGGAGGCGCTCTACCGCCGCGTAATGAGCGGTCAATTGCCGGAACGGCTGGTTCCCGGAGTCTCTGCCTTCCTGGAACGCAGCGGCAGCTTCGCCAAGGCCGTCGTGTCCAACGCGGAGCCGGCCAACGTCGAGTTCATCCTCAACGGCGCCGGTCTGCGCCGGCATTTCCAAGTGGTCGTCGATGGCCACCAGGTTGCCCGCCCCAAGCCGGCCCCGGATCTGTACCTCCTCGCCGCCGAACTGCTCGGCACGCGGCCTCAGGATTGCATCGTGTTCGAGGATTCCGCTGCGGGCCTGCTGGCGGCCAAGGCAGCAGGCTCGGCGGTGGTCGCCGTCGCAACCACTCACGACTCTTTCCAGGGCGCGGACCTGGTCATCCGGGACTTCCTCAGTCCCGAACTTATACCCTGGCTTGAGAAAATGACTGCAAGGCCATGATTCGCGCGGCGGCGGTTCTCGCTCTGCTCTGTTGCGGGACCTTGAATGCCCAGCCCTTGATCTCGCTGGAACAGGCTGCGGAAAGGATTGCCGGGGATTGGTCTCCTTCTCGCGCTGGAGCGGAGTTTCGCGTGCAGGGCACGGTGGCAGCGGGCCCCATCCCGGTTCTGGACTACGCGCACCTGGCCATTCAGGACGCGGCCGGGCATGGACTCGTTTTGGACGCTCCAGCCCCGCAATTGCAGGACCTCAAACCCGGCGACAGGATCGAGGCAGTCGGGAAAATCGCCCACCGCGCCGGGCTGCCCGTTCTGCACCCATCCTTCGTTCGCGTCCTCGCTGCCGGACAGCCGCCGGCTCCACAGGATGCAAGCATCGCCGATCTGCGGTCCTTCCCGTTCCTCGGCCGCTGGATTGTGACCGAAGGCGTGGTCTCCATCTCCAGCGCCAATCAGGGCGGGGAATACCTCCGCATTTCCGATGGGCGCAACGGAATCCAGGTCTTCCTCCCGTTCCTGGCGAGCCCGGACGGCGGCCTTTCCCGCTTCCGGCAGGGCGATAGAGTTCGTGTGACCGGAATCTCCTCGATGTATTCGCCCCTGCCTCCCTATAACCGCTCGTACCAAGTCATGATCGACTCGCCGGATCGCGTCGTCCTGCTCCAGCGCGCGGGATTGTTCCCGGCCTGGTTCGTCGTGGCCACGCTGGGTGCGGGTCTTCTGGTGCTGATTCTGTGGTGGTCCCGCGAACGCCGGCTGGCCGCGCATCCGCGCAAGTTGCGCCGCTTGTACAATCTCGGGGAAGGACTGCTCTCTGCCCGCACTCCCGACCAGAGCCTCTCCTTGCTCTTGGATTCGCTTCCCGAACTGCTCGGGGTCACTTCCGTCCGCGCCTATCTTCACAACCCCGCTTCTTCCGCGCTCCAGATCGCCGGGCGGGGCGAGACTGAACCCCCCATATCCCTGGCCAGACCTAAGGGTTTCCGCCAGAGAGCAGCCGCCCTCTGCTTCCGCAACAGGAGTCTGATCGCCATCCCCGATTCCCGCAAAAGCCCCCTGTTCGAGCCAGGCGAAACCGCTCCTCGCTCCGCCTTGTACGCCCCGATGCTTGTGCGCGGGCAGCCGTGCGGCGTCCTGGAAATCGCAAGCGAATCTGAGATCCGGCAGTTCAACGACGATGAGCAGGCTGTCGTGCAGCACCTGGCCAACCAGTTCGCTATCAACATGCGGCTTGTCGAGCGGGAGATGCTGCGGGACCACAAAGCCGGTGCGGAACAGTGCGAAGCCCTCGCGCACGTTGCCCGCTTGCTGGTCCGGCAAGCCTCCGGTCTCGCCGAACGCCTGACCCGGATGGCGGCTTCCTCCGAATGGCGCGCGGGGCAGCCGGCTCTGCCGGAGGATCATCAGGAAACGGTTCGCCGGGCCATCGAGCTTTCCTCCAGGTTGCAGAAGCTGGCGGCGCCGCTGGAAGGCATGGATCGCGCGGCCGATCTCGCTTCTCACCTGCGTTCCGTTACGGAGCGGCGCAAAGAGATTTGGCGGCGGGAGGGTATCCGGTTTGAAGAGCAGATCGCCTCGGGCGAGTTCCCGGTGTCGAGGGCCCTCCCCGCCTATCTGGAAGAACTGCTGGAGAGCCTTTTCATGAACGCGGAGCGCGTGCTCCAGCCGGCGCACTCCAGGTCCCTGCGGGTTCGCCTGACCCGGCTCGCGGAAACGGCGCACCTGGAACTCCAGTTGGAGTCCGCTGAACCGTCCCTCTCCCTGGCGGATCCGAGGGCGCCTGCGGGGGATTCGGAAGGAGGCGAGCTGAGCCTTGCCGTGTGCGCCAGGCTCGCTCGTAGCTGGGGCGGCGACCTGCGATGGGTGGACGACACCCCAATGGCGCCCCGGTTCGAGTTGGAATTGCCTCTGGCGCCTGCCATGTTGGAGAACCGCGCTGCGCAAGTCCTGCCTGCTGCGGCCCGCCGCGCCCTCACGGTTCTGTTGCTTGATCCAGGCTGTCCGCCTGAGGATTCTTTGCTGCCCCACCTGGGCAGGGCCGGCCATCGCTGCATCGCGGCCTCCTCTCCGGAACACGCGATCGAGTTGCTCCAGCGCCTGCCCTTCGACGCGCTCTTCTGTCGCCAGCAACTCGTCGGACTCACCTGGCAGGATGTGCTCGAATCCTGCCGCGGCAGAGGGGTTCTCTTTGTCCTCCTGACTCGTGGCGGCCTGACTCTTTCCACCAGTCCAGCCGAGCTTCCGGGTTACTCGCTGGCCTGGCCCGGCGCCCCCGAAGAGCTGCACCGGGTGCTGGAAGAATTGCAGGCCTGCTTGAGTTCCGCCGACAGGTACAATGAAGAGTAGGAATATGTCCCGCTTTGTCTGGCTGCCGATTGTGTTGATGCTGGGGCCGCTCACCTGCGGACCCGCCGCGAAGTACTCCGGGCCTCGTCCGCCCAAGCCGGATATTCCTTACCTTGTTCATGCCGATAACCTGATTGAGACGGAGGTCGCCGAGGCCAACGAGGAGGACCGGCGCAACGAGGTCGCCGCTTGGGTTTCTGGTGCGAGTTCTCCCGTGAGAACGCCTCTGGCCGAGCCAATCTTCCTGATCGAAGCCGGGAAGATCGCGCCCGAGAAATTCGAGCTTTTCAGGTTCGAAGTCCGCTCTGGCCGCAGGCAAGTGACCATCCCGAAGCGCGGCGCCCGTGGCGGAACCAAGCCCCTGCGCCTGGTGGTGACGCAGCTCGAACCCAAACTGTACCGCCTGGAAGTCAACGAATTCCTGGAAAACGGTGAGTACTCCCTCAGCCCCTCCGGCTCCAACCAGGCGTTCTGCTTCCAGGTATACTGACCTTCCGCGGCGCGCATCCCGCCCGCGCCTTCGGCTGCAAGCTGCCACGCAGCCCCGATAGAATTGTGGAATGCTGAGACTCTTCGCCGTGGCATGGCTATGGTTTTGGGCCGCGGCCGCTCCCGCGGACTTGGAGCAGGCCCGGGATCGTCAGGATCTCCCCGCCCTCCGCGCCGCGGTCGCCTCTCTGGCCGAGGCCGCCGCGAAAGCGCCGAATGACGCCGATCTCCACTACCGCCTGGCGCTGGCCGGCGCCTTCCTCGCCGAGGCCTCCTTGGAACTTGGGGACAGGACCGCCGCCGTCAAGGCGGCCGAAACGGCGATTCCCTCCGCCCAGCGCGCCGTGACTCTCCAGGGCGACGTCAGCGAATACCACCGTGTCCTTGGAGTCTTGTGCGGGCAGGCCGTTCCGGGGAATCTTCTGGCTGCCGTCAAACATGCCCGCTGCGCGTCTTCCTCCTTGGAGAGGGCTCTCCAGTTGGCGCCGGACTCGCCCCAGAACTACCTTAGCCGCGGCGTCGGCGCCTATTACCTCCCCCCCGCTTTTGGGGGAGGCGTGGAACCGGCCATCGAAGACTTCCGCAAAGCCGTCCAGCTCAATCCCAAGTCGGCGGACGCCTATCTCTGGCTCGGCATCGCCCTGCGCAAGGCCGGGCGCAACGCCGAGGCCCGTGAGGCGCTGCGCAAGTCTCTGGAACTGAATCCCCGCCGCCTTTGGACCAAACAACAGCTCGCCAAGACGCCCGCCAAATAGACCCAATGCAGACTGGCTCCCCTCATCTCGTCCGCCGGTGCCTGTTCGTCGGGTTGTGGCTTGCGGCCTTGACGGCCGTGGGCTTCTTCCTGTTTCCCGGACATACCTATCTTCAATCCGACACCCAGATTTACGTGCCGATGCTTGAGCACCTGTGGGACCCCTCCGCCTTCCAGCACGATTTCATGGTGCAGCGCCCCCATATGGCGTTCACCATCTACGACGAGATGGCTCTGGCCCTGCGGCGGCTGACGGGGCTGGGTTTCCGGGAAGTCTTGCTGGCTCAGGATGTATTCTTCCGTTTCCTGGGGCTGCTGGGGATCTTCCTCATCTCCGTCTCGCTGAAATTCGCGGATCGGATGGCCCTCCTGGTGACCGCCGTCTTCGGCCTCGGAGCCGTGGTGGCGGGCCCAGCCGTGCTGACCATCGAGTATGAGCCTCTGCCCAGAGCCTTTGCCTTGCCGCTGCTCTTTCTGGCCATCGGCCTGATCGCCCACGGGCGGGATCTGAGCGCGGGCGTCGCGGCGTCCCTGGCGTTCTTGTATCATCCCACCACCACACTTGCCTTCTGGGGGGTCTACTTCGCCCTCGCCTGCTGGCCGGGCGGGGGATTCGCCGCCATGCGCCGCCGTGTGCTCGGCCTGGCGCCTCTCCTCGTCGCCGTCATCCTGCTGTTGATCGCCTCCAGAATGCAAGCCGGTGTGACGGAGCCCCCTGATTTTCTGAGCCGGATCGCCCCTTGGTGGGAACAGGTCCTCCGCCTGCGGTCTACGTATCTCTGGACCTCGATGTGGTATCCGCATTGGTTCTGGCACTATGCCATCTTGGCGGTCGCGGCGGGGATCGCCTTCTTTCGCCTGCATCGTTCCATGCCCGCCGATCTCCGATTCTTCATGGCCGGGCTCCCCGTGCTGGGCCTCCTCAGCGTCCCCTTCTCCTGGCTGCTGCTCGAGAAATGGAAACTGGCCCTCGCTCCGCAGCTTCAACCGGCTCGGAACGTGCTCTTCCTCACGGTTGCGGCCATCCTGTTTGCCTCGATGGCTGCGGTAAAGGCGGCGCAGAGCCGCCGGCGCGGGGAGAGCTTTCTCTGGTTCGTTCTGGTATTTGCCGTTCCAGCGGGGGACGCCGTTCATTGGACTCTGTTTACCCGCCTCGCCGATCCCCTCGTCCGCCGCCGCCTCTTCGTGGACCTCGCCTGCGCCGGCGCTGCCGCCGGGATCGCCTGGGCCGGATCCCGGCCTGTCCGCTGGTGGTTCTGGCCCGCCTGGGGCGCGGTGCTCCTGCTGCCGTTCTACCTCTACCCTGCCGTGGGGAAGGTTCAGAATTATCCGCGCCTGCACACCGAGGCCATTGTCGATCTGTCGGACTGGGCCGGCTCGGCGACGCCGAAGGACGCCATCTTCCTCTTCGCCGACGCCGGCCGCGACCTCGCTCCCGGGGTCTTTCGCGCCACAGCCCTCCGCGCTGTTTATGTCGACTGGAAGAGCGGCGGACAGGGGAATTACCTGCCCTCAGTGGCCCGCGAATGGTGGAAGCGGTGGCACGCCGTGGATGCCTTGAAATTCAAGTCGGGAGACTTGCGCCGGTACGCTCGTCTCGGCATCGACTACGTCGTGCTCACGCAGTCGGCCGCCCCATCCGGGGTTCAGCCGGTGTTTCAAAACACCGCCTACCGGGTGTACCAGGTGCGCTGAGCCTGGGAATGCGCTGAAAGGCGGCGGCTGCCTCCGCTGGCCCAAGCCAGCCGGAAAACTGGGCCCATCGCTTGCGGGCCGGCGGCGCGTGGGGCAGACGCGCCGGCCGCGCGCGTTTCCAGAACCGCTTAGCGCCCCCAGTCAACGCCCAGTTTCTTCAATTCCTCCGAGTAGTAGCGCCGGTGAAGAAGATCCCACTCCTCGGTCCCTTCGGTGATCTCGCGCTTCTGCGAACGGATCTTCTCCCGCGCCGCCCGGTCCACCTTCTCCTCGATGTGGAGAAGTTCGGTGATCTCCCGCACCATTTCCAGCCGGACCTCGTTGCTGTCCCGCTTCAGGCGCGCCAGGTGCGCCTTGCGGAGCCCGGCCACCAGCTTGTGCGAAATGTCGTTGATCTTGTCCCGCGAGAGCTTCATGTGGTCGCCCGTATCGCGCCCCGAGGCCCGGATCACTTTGCGCTGGGAAATGAGCGTGTTCTTGATCTTGCGGAACATCTCCTGATAGCTGACCCCTTCGCGCCGCATATACTCGCTGTATTGACTCAGAATCTCGCGAACCTCTTCATTCAGGCGGTCCTCCACCTGCAATTCCTCTGTGATGATGTTCGTGAAGAGTTCCGCTACGGCTTGAGGCTGTGTCGTTTCAATAATCTGCGGGCTTAGCTTGGTGACCAGTTGGCGCGCTAAATAAGCGATTAATTCCCTGGGAAGAAGCATTCGCGAGCTGGTGCGCTCCTACGCATCGGTTATTTTTAAGTCTACTTTGCGTGAATCTTCGTGTCAAACACGGACGCGGGCCGAAACGGCCTTGCCCCGGGCCGCGTCCTGCGTCCCGCCCTCCCCCTCCGCGGGGTCCGATGCCGGGACCCCCTCGCCGGCCGCCGACCGCCGGCCGGGCATCCCCATTTCAACACGCGCCCCAGGAAACCTCCGCCCGCTCGGATATACTGGACGTGATCGGAGCGTGCGCTCGCACGTCATCAAAGAAAGGAAGTGGGGAGCTATGGATCGTCGAGGTTTCTTGAAAGCGGGCGCGGCGGGGCTGGCCTGGTCCGCATCGCGAGGATATGCGGCCGGGCTCGCGGATCGTCCGCCGCTGCGTGTCGGTTTGATCGGGAGCGGCTGGTACGGCAAATCGGATATCTTCCGCCTGGTGCAAGTCGCGCCGGTCGAGATCGTCTCCCTGTGCGACGTCGATAAGCGGAACCTGGAAGAGGCCGCCAAGTGGGCCGAGGAGCGCCAGGTGTCCAGGAAGCGCCCGCGCCTGTTCACCGACTACCGCGAGATGCTCAAACAGAAAGACCTGGACCTGGTCGAGATCGCCACGCCGGACCACTGGCACGCGCTGCCCATGATCGAAGCCGCAAAGGCCGGCTGTGACATGTATGTGCAGAAACCCATCTGCGTCGATGTCGTCGAAGGACAGGCCATGCTGGCCGCCGCGCGCAAGTACAAGCGCGTCGTCCAGATCGGCACCCAGCGCCGCAGCACGCCCCACCTGATCGAAGCGCGGGACATCGTTCAGCAGGGCAAACTCGGCACAGTCGGCCACGTCGAGATCTTCTCTTACGGCGGCGGCCGCCCGATGGCTGTCAAACCGGCGCCCGTTCCGGACACGCTGGATTGGAATTTCTGGGTCGGGCCGGCGCCCTTCATGGAGTACGCCCCGGAGATTCAGCGAAGCTGGCGCTCGTTCATGGCCTATGGCAACGGCACCTTGGGCGATATGGGCATCCACATGTTCGACATGGTCCGCTGGTTCATGAACCTGGGCTGGCCCAGGCGCATCTCTTCCTTCGGCGGCATTCGTGTCCTGAAAGGCGGCGCCTCCGATATCTCCGACGACCAGACCGCCATGTTCGAATTCGACGACCTGACCGTCGTCTGGAAACACCGCCGCTTCGGCGCGCAGCCTGACCCGAATTACAACTGGGGCGCCATTCTCTACGGCGACAAAGCCACATTGAAAGCCGGTGTCATGGGCTACGACTACATCCCGCTCGGCAAGGGCGCGCAGGCTGTCCACAAGGACGTCACCTATGAACTCGAGCAGTATCCTGAGGACAAGACCGAGCCCCGGCTGGAGCGGCACGTCGCCCCAGCGATCCGCGGGCATTGGAAGGACTTGCTGAGCGCCATGCAGACTCGCGGCAAGCCGGTGGCGGACATCGAGGAGGGCTACATCTCCTCGGCCTGCTGCATCCTCGCCAATATGTCCATGAAGCTCGGCCGGACCCTGACTTGGGACGCTCAGAAGGGAATGGTCGTCGGCGACGAAGAGGCCAACCGCCTTCTCCGCCGGCCGTATCGCAAACCCTGGGTGCACCCCGAGGTGAAGACGGTCTAGTTTTTCTGAAGAGGGAACGGACGGGGCTCGCCCCCCGTTCCCCCCAAAGGCGCCGGTCCAAGCCGCGGCCGGAGAAGTTACACGCTCCGGCTGAGCGCCCTCTCGTAGCCTGCAATCTCAATTCGTCCGGAGCGGGAGATCGATACGATGGCGCAGGTTTGATCTCCGGCGTTGCCGCCCTCGACGGAGCCCGCGAGCGTGTAGTAGTGAATCCCGTTGATGATCTGGTGGCCGCCCGAGTGCGAGTGTCCTTGCATCACCAGCGGCGTCTTGCGGGAATCCTCCAGAATTTGACGGACGGGGATTCGGTTGGCGACGCTCGGCTCGCTCGTGCACTCGTCCAGCCGCTGATGCACGAAGACTACGCACGGTCCCTCCGCATGACGGAGATCCTGGTGCAGCCACCCGGTCTGGTCCGGCGAGAGGTTCGTGTCCTGCCAGTCGAAATGGCCCCGGTTGTAGGGCGTCATGTCCTTGCGAAAGTTCGCGTCCAGCACGGCGAAGTGATAGCCCCGGCGGCGGAACGAATACCACGTTCGTTCCTTCGGGATTCCCGAATTCTTTACTGCGGCCTGGAACTGCCCCTTGGTGATGCTGTCCAGATCGTGGTTGCCCAGCACGTGGTAGCGCGGGCCTCGGAACCGCCGGAACACCGCCTCGATGTCGCGCAGGTAAGCCAGCGTCCGTTCTTCGCTGGGCCTCGCGTCCTGATCCTTGAAGTCTCCCAGTTCGATCAGGAAACCGGCGCCCTGGGAGTTCATGAACTCCGCCACCGCCCGGAGCTTTGAGATTCCCAGCCGGTAATGACGCGTCCCGGCAGGGGGCCGGTCCGCGTAGTGCACGTCCGTGACGACTCCAAACCTGAACGGCGCATCCGCCTTCGGCGCTGCCGCCGCCGCCAGGGCTCCCGCCGCGGATTGCAGAAACACCCTTCGCGTGAGCCGCCAACCCGTCGAACTGAGCGGGGTCATTGGGTCCAGTCTAGCAGCGGGCGCTGCGGAGTTGTGCGCCCGCCCACACCGCCGTTTTCACCGTGGCTTCCAAACCGGTCACACGCTGGGCCAGGTTCTTCTCTTGCTATTAAGTGCTTTTTTGTCAAATATATGCAGGAGAGCATGTTCTTCCTCATCCCCGCTGGATTTGACGCCTTCGTGTATCCTGAAGATGAAGTTGCTGGTGCCTGACTGTGGGGGCCCAGCAGACGGAGCGCGGTGAATCCTAGGTCACCATCGCCACGCTGAGAGCCACGGCCTAACCGGTCGAGAGAACCAC
>Ga0073932_1000858_pt1 | contig 67743 bp, 59 predicted proteins | sample DewCreD2012metaG_FD_76967 | JGI IMG/M metagenome (GOLD analysis project Ga0073932, IMG submission 76967) | Hot spring sediment bacterial and archeal communities from British Columbia, Canada, to study Microbial Dark Matter (Phase II) - Dewar... ...
CATCAAAATCCTGCCCGATTACCTGGGCGGCGAGATGGTGCTGTACCGGCGCTTTCGCCAGGAAGCCCAGATCATCTCCCGGCTGGAACACCCTCACATCGTCCCGGTCTACGACTTCGGCCAGCAGGGCGGCGTCCCGTACCTGGTGATGCGCTACATCCAGTGCGCCACGGTGCGGGAGTTGCTGGCGCACGGCCCGCAGCCGGTGGCCGCCGTGGCCGTCATCATCTCGGCGGTGGCCTCCGGCCTGGACTACGCCCACCAGCGCGGCATCCTGCACCGCGACGTCAAGCCCAGCAACATCCTCCTCGACCCGCACGGCCACGCCTACCTGGCCGACTTCGGCCTGGCGAAAGTGCTGGAAGCCAGCGTCACCCTCACCGGCAGCAGCGGCCTGATGGGCACGCCGGCCTACATGGCCCCGGAACTGCACCTGGGCCAGCCGGCCAGCCCGCAGACGGACGTGTACTCGCTGGGCGTGATGATGTTCGAGCTGGTCACCGGCCACCTCCCCTACCCGGCCGACAACCCGGTGGCCGTGGCGTTCCGGCACGTCAACGACCCGGTGCCGTCGCCGCGCCAGCTCCAGCCGGACCTGCCGGCGACCGTGGACCACGTCATCCGGCGGGCGATGGCCAAAGACCCGGGCGACCGCTATCCGGACGCCGGGTCGCTGGCCCGCGAGCTGGCGTCGGCCGGGTCGCCGGCCGGGGTGGCCGGGTTTATCGACCTGGTGCGCTCGGTGGCGGTGGTCAAAAGCTCGGAGGAGGTCACCCAGGAGGTGCGCCGCGACGTTCAGCGCCACATCAGCCGCTACTGGCGCCAGATGGCCGTGCGCTGGGGATCGGTGGCTATCGCCCCGCTGGCCCTGGCGTACGCGCTGTGGTCATCGGCCAACCCGCCTCCGCCCGTGGCGCAGACGCTGACCGCCAACGCCCGGACATCGACGGCTATCGTCGCGACCATCACGTCTTTCTTCAGCACGGCCACGGCCATAGGGCCCGTACAGACAAAGACCCAGGCTTTCTTTGAAACCCTGGCGGCCCGCGACCCGGGCGTGCGTCCGACCCTTTTCGCCTTCCAGACGCAGGCCCTGGCGGAACAGAGGCGGGCTCAGGCGACGATTGACAGCCTGATCCGCGCCGTTGCACCCTCGGCACCAACGACCAGGGCGACCTCGACGCCGCCCCCGCCGACGACGACCGCTCGGGCGTCAAGCACGGCCATGCGCGCCACGCCGACGCGGACGGCGACGGCGCGCCCCGCGACCGGAACGCCGCCACCGCCCCTCACCGCCGGCAGCCAGACCCCGACGCATGAACCACTCGTGACGACGGTCTCCCCCACCCCGGAAGCGCGTCAAACGCCCAGCCTCACGCCGCTTGTCACGCCAACAACGGCTGCGCCCGGCACAGCCACGGACACGCCCATCACGCCCACGGCGACGGATACGCCCATCACGCCGACGGCGACGGACACGCCCATCACGCCCACGGCGACGGATACGCCCATCACGCCGACGCGCACCAATTCCCCACGCCCCCCGACGAAGACCAATACGCCTCTCCCGCCTCCAACGGCCACCCCCACGCGCGACCTGGCGGCCTCCGCCACGTCGGCGGCGCAGACCCGCACCGCGATTGCGCTCACCCGCGAGGCCCTCACACAGACGCCGCTGCCGCGACCGCCACGGTGATCGGCGGCAAATCTCGATTGGATGACGATGGGAATCTAGCCCTGGGGTGGATCGATCCGGCCCGCGCAGACCGCGTCAATCTTGGCCTGCACCCAGGCGGCCAGGTCCGGCCAGACCGGGTCGGCGGGGGCGGCCTGCTGCGCCCAGGCGATGAGCGTCTGAAAAGACAGCGCCCGGAAAGCCACCGCCTCAGGCTGAAGGCGTCCCAGCAGCCGCGCCCACTCGGCGGAGCGGACGCGCGCCGCCATCGGCAGGCCCGGCCCGTCCGCATACGCCACGACGGCCGCCGGGCGCAGGCCCGCGCGCCGCGCTACTTCAAAACACACGGTCAGGTTGCGCATCCACTGGAACCACGGCCCCGCGAACGGACAGTCCAGATAACTCTGGTCGGGATCATAGTCAAAGACGCGCGGGACCACGTCCCAGTAACGGATGCCCTTGGCGGTCAGCGCACAGCGCGCCTCGACGCCGTCCGCCGGGTTCACCTGCCACATATAGCTGCCCGTGCACTGCCGCCGGCCCTGGTGCGGCCCGGACCGCAGCCGGCCGGTCTGCGAACAGCGCCCGCCGTTGCCCTCGGTGAACTTGCCCTCAAAGAAGATCAGCGCCTGCGGACTGCGGGCGACGGCGTCCACCCATGTCGGCTGCGGCTCGCGCAGATGGTTCTCAGGATCGCGCCACTCCAGCGCCACGTCCCACGGGCCGCCGGCCGGCAGCCCCAGCTCCAGCGCCCACCGGTCCAGCACGGCCTCGCGGCCCGGCGCGGCCTGGAGCGCGCCGAAGACGTCGATGACCAGGGCCTGCGACGAATGGGGCTTGTAGATGCCCAGCCGCTCGCCGCCGCCGCTGTGCCGGCGCGGCGTCCCCCAGTCGTCCACGGCGGCCTGCGCGGCCGGGAAGATGTTGGCGAGCACGCTGCCGCGCCGGGAGGCGTCGGAGACGGAGACGCGCCGGCGTTGGCCGGCTTCGGCTGTCTTGGGAGTAGCGGATCGTTTCTGGCGCATCGACCGGGCCTGTGGGCTTGCGACGTTGGCTGGGCCTAACTACAGCACCCCAATTGTAAGCGCTGCTTCATGTACCTGGCGGCCATATCTCTCCATCACACCCCACAGGCGAGGGCGGGCCTGATATCTTCCGCCTTTAGGATTCGCTGTGTGCGGCGCGGGCCTAAGCGCGGAAATTCGATAGACAATGACGACTTCATGGTGAGCCTGGCAGGCCAGCATAGAAACCAACTTACTCCGAATCTCAATTTGCACGTATGACAGTTGATAGGCCCCCATCCGCCGAATCAGGTCTATACTGATAAGTGAAAATCGTAACAATCCCCGCCGTCAATCCACATAGGAGAAGACTGGCATGGAAAAGGTTCTGTCCGTGTGTGCTTATTGCGGCACGGGCTGCGGCCTTTACCTGCAGGTCGAAGGGAATCAGGTGGTTGGCGTCGAGCCGGATCCCCTTCATCCTGTCAGTCAAGGTGAGCTCTGCCTCAAGGGCTACTTCGGCTTCAAACACCTGCAAGACCCCCGCCGTCTGACCGCACCGCTCAAAAAAGAAAACGGCCGCTTCCGGCCTGTCAGTTGGGACGAGGCGCTGGGTTATGTGGCCGAACGGCTGCTGGCGGTCAAACGCGAGTCTGGGCCGGACGCCTTTGCGCTGCTCGCCTCGGCGCGCGCCACCAACGAGGAGAACTTCATCGCCCAGAAGTTCGCGCGCGCCGTGGTCGGCACCAACAACGTCGATCACTGCGCCCGGCTCTGACACGCCCCCACCGTCGCCGGTCTGGCGACCACGCTGGGGAGCGGGGCGATGACCAACGCCATCCCCGAGATCAGCACGGACTCGGACGTGATCTTCGTCATCGGCTCGAACACGGCCGAGTGCCATCCGCTTGTGGCGCGGCACGTCGTCGAGGCCCAGGCGCGCGGCGCCAAGCTCATCGTGGCCGACCCGCGCCTGACCGAGATGGCCAACAAGGCCGACGTCTGGCTGCGGGTCCCCATCGGCTACAACGTCCCTCTGGTCAACGCCCTGCTGCACGTCATCATCGCCGAGAAGCTGTACGACGCGACTTTTGTCCAGGAGCACGTGGACGGCTTCGAAGCGGTGGCGCGCTCGGTCGAGGACTACACGCCGGCCCACGTCGCGCAACTGACCGGCCTCCCGGCCGGCGACATCGTGGCCGCGGCCCGCCTGTACGCCCAGGCCAAGGCGGCCGTCATCCTGTACTGCATGGGCGTGACCCAGTTCACGCTCGGCACCGGCAACGTCGTCAGCCTGGCGAACCTGGCCGTGATCGCCGGCCAGATCGGACGGCCCGGCGCCGGCGTTTGCCCGCTGCGCGGCCAGAACAACGTCCAGGGCGCGTGCGACATGGGCGCGCTGCCCAACGTCTTCCCCGGCTACCTGCCCGTGACGGACGACCAGCACCGCGCCCACTTCGAGGCCGCCTGGAACGCGCCGCTCTCGTCCCGGATCGGCCTGAAGCTCTCCGAGGTGGCCGAGGCCACGCACGCCGGCCGGGTCCGCGCGGCCTATATCTTCGGCGAGAACCCGGTGATGAGCGACCCGGATGTGGACCACTTCGTCGAAGCGCTGGAAGGCCTCGACCTGCTGGTGGTGCAGGATATCTTCCTAACGGAGACGGCCCGCCTGGCGCACATCGTGCTGCCGGCGGCCGGCTGGGGCGAGAAGGAGGGGACGTTCGTCAACACCGAGCGCCGCGTGCAGCGCGTGCGGCAGGCGGTCGACCCGCCCGGCCAGGCCCGGCCGGACTGGCAGATCTTCGCCGAACTCGCCCGGCGCATGGGCTACGCCGGCATGGAGTATCAGCAGCCGCGCGACATCTGGGACGAGGTGCGGCGCCTGGTCCCGGCCAAGTTCGGCGGGATCACTTACGAGCGGCTCGAGGCCGAGCGCGGTCTGTCGTGGCCGTGCCCGGTCGCCGATCATCCGGGCACACCGATCCTGCACCTGGGCGGGCGCTTCCTCACCCCGTCGGGCCGCGCCAACCTGCGCCCGGTGCTGTTCGACCCGGCCGGCGTGCCCGCCGAGAAAGTCCGGCAGTTCCCGACCTCGATCGCGGGCGCCGTCGCCGAGCGGGCGGAGACCGAGTATCCGTTCATCCTGACCACGGGCCGGCGCGGCTACCACTATCACACCGGCACGATGACGCGCAAAGCGCCAGCCATCCAGCAGGTAGGCCCCGAGCAGCTGGTAGAGCTGAACTCGGAGGATGCGGCGGCGCTGGGCGTCCTGGACGGCGACTTCGTCAGGGTTAGCACGCGGCGCGGCGTGATTGCGGCTAAGGCCTGGGTGACCGAACGGGTCCCGGCCAAAACCGTGTTCACGACCTTCCACTTCTGGGAGGCCAACGCCAACGAACTGACCAACGCCGCGGCCCGCGACCCGATCTCGGGCATCCCGGAGTTCAAGATATCGGCGGCGCGGGTGGAGAAGATCACGTCGGCCGAGGCCCGCGCGCTGCTGGAGGCCAAGCGGCAGAAGTACCGGGTGGCGCTGGAAGATGAGGTGGCCGCCGAGGCCCGGCCGGAAAGGGTGGCCTGACATGAACCGCTTCGTCATCGCCAATCCGCGCCGCTGTATCGGCTGCTACACGTGCATGGCGGCCTGCGCCAGCCAACACCTGGCCGCCGGGCTGCAAGGCGCGCCGCGCCTGATTGTGACTCATACGCGGGCCGGCACCATGCCCATCCAGTGCCGGCACTGCGAGGATGCGCCCTGCGCCAGCGTCTGCCCCGTCGGCGCTATCACACTCATCGGCCAGGCCGTGCAGCTCAACGAGGGCGTGTGCATCGGCTGCAAGCTGTGCGCACTGGCCTGCCCATTCGGGGCGGTCACGCCTTACGGCGCGCCGCCGCCCTCACACCCGGTCCGGGTCGGCCAACACGCCTTCACCGACACCCCGCTCTGGCCCGGCTCGCTCTTCCGGCCCGAGGCCGGCGCAGAAGCCGCCCACCCCATCCTGGCCTGGTCGGTGGGCCGCAAGATGGTGGCCATCAAGTGCGACCTGTGCGCGTTCAGCGAGACCGGCCCGGAATGCGTGCGCGTCTGCCCGACCAAAGCCCTGTCGGTCGTCGACGAGCCGGCGCTGGCCCGGTCCGGCCAGCTTAAGCGGCTCGCGGCCGTCGCCGCCCTCACTCAGACGGAGGGCGGCAACGGCCAAGGGAGGTAGCGCCGATGAGCGTGCCGCTCCTGTTTCTGGCCGTCTTGGTCTATCTCCTGGGCGGGTTCGCGGCGCTGGCCCTGAACCGGGTCGGCAAGGCGGCCCAGTACGCCGCCGGCCTGACCGCCGTGGCGGCGGCGGCCATTGCGCTGGCGGCGGCCATCCCCATTTTGGTGAGCGGCGCCGTCGACGTCTTTGAGACGCCCGGCGTGCTGCCCTTCGCCAACTTCGCCGTCCGGTTCGACGGGCTGGCGGCCCTGATGGTGAGCGTGATCGCGCTCCTCAGCGCCGCGACCGGCGTGTACTCGCTGGCTTATCTGGACGCGTACGCCGGCCGCAACCTCGGCTTTCTGGGCTTCTTCACTAACCTCTTCCTGGCGTCGACGCTGCTGGTGGTGACGGTGAGCAACGCCGTCTATTTCCTGGTCTTCTGGGAGTTGATGGCGCTGGCCTCGTACTGCCTGGTGACGTTCGAGACGGAAAAGGAAGAGGCGGTCCGGGCCGGCTTCCTGTACCTGCTGATCGCGCACGCCGGCACGGCTCTGATCATGCTGGCGTTTCTGCTGTACTTCTACCACGGCGAGAGCTTCGACTTTGCAGCTTTCCGCCTGACGCCGCTCCCGCAGCCATCGCGCGACCTGGCTTTCCTGCTGGCCTTCTTCGGGTTCGGCGCGAAGGCCGGCCTGGCGCCGTTGCACATCTGGCTGCCGCGCGCCCACCCGGCCGCGCCCTCGCACATCTCGGCGCTCCTGTCCGGGGCCATGATCAAGACCGCCATCTACGGCATCCTGCGGATCTGCGCGGACTGCCTGGGGGCTTCGGCCTGGTGGTGGGGGCTGACGGTGCTGGCCTTCGGCGCGGCCTCGGCCGTGTTGGGTGTGCTCTTCGCCAACGCCGAGCGCGACCTCAAGCGGCTGCTGGCTTATTGCAGCGTGGAGAATATCGGCGTGATCCTGATGGGGACCGGCGTCGGCATGCTCGGCGTCGCCACGGGCCGGCCGGTGCTGGCCGCGCTGGGCCTGCTGGCCGCGCTCTATCACCTGGTCAACCACGCCGCTTTCAAGGGGCTGCTGTTCCTCAGCGCCGGCTCGGTCGTCTTCCGCCTGGGGACCAAGGACATGGACGCGATGGGCGGGCTGGCCCGCCGGATGCCGTGGACGGCGCTGGCCTTCTTCGTCGGGGCCGCCGCCGTCTCCGCCCTGCCGCCGCTCAACGGCTTCGTCAGCGAATGGTTCCTGTACCAATCGCTCTTCACGGCCAGCGGCGGTCATCTCGCGGCGGTGCGCGCCAGCGCGCCGATCTTCGCCGTAGTGCTGGCCCTGGCCGGCGCGCTGGCAGCGGCGTGCTTCGTCAAAGCCTATGGTCTCACGTTCGCGGGCGTGAGCCGGAGCCCGCGCGCGCGCCAGGCGCAGGAGGCGCCGCTGCCGATGCTGCTCGGGATGGGCCTGCTGGCCCTCACGGTGCTCGGGCTGGGCCTGGGCGCGCCGTGGGTCGCGCCCGTCATCGGGCGAGTGGCGGCCGGCCTGATCGGCCAGGCGCCGCCGGTGATGGCGGACGGGGTCTGGGTGTTCCCGGTGGAGGGAGCGCCGGCCCTGCTCTCCACGCCGCTCATCGCCATCCTGTTGTTGGGCGCCGTCACGCTGCCGGCCCTGATGGCGGCCGTGTTCAGCGGCGCGCGCGCCGGACGGCGCGTGGACGAGACGGCCTGGGCCTGCGGCTACAACTACTCGCCGCGCATGGAGATCACGGCCGGCGGTTTCGGGCGGCCGCTGCGCGCGATCTTCGGCCAGCTCTACGGGCTGGGCGCGCGGGCGGCCCGGCCGGGACGAGCGACGGCGCGGGCGTTTCAGGGATTGGTCGCCCTGGCGACGCGCGTCGAGCCGGCCTGGAATGACCGGGTCTACGACCCGATCGCACGCGGCGTGCAGGGCATCGGCCGGCGCGTCCAGGCGCTGCAGATCGGCGATATCCGCCTCTACTGCCTGTACATCGTGCTGACCCTGGCCGTCTTGCTCTTGATCGCGACGCGCTGGTAGGAGGGCCGGCCATGTTGGACTTCACGCAGTTCCTGATCGGTCTCCTTCAAGCCGCCGTCATCGTCCTGCTGGCGCCGCTCTTCTCCGGGCTGGCGCGCGTGCTGCGGGCCAAGCTGCATTCGCGCCGCGGGCCGGGCCTGCTCCAGAACTACCGGGACATCGTCAAGCTCCTGAAGCGCCAGGACGTGCGGCCGGCGGCGGCGGGCTGGATCTTCCAGGCCACGCCGCTGGTGTGGATGGGGTGCATGCTGCTGATCGCGGTGCTGATCCCGATCTTCAGCCGGCAGCCGCCCCTTGGCTCCATAGGCGACCTAATCGCCGTGGTGTACCTGTTCGCGCTGGCACGCTTCTTCTTCGCGCTGGCGGGCGTGGACTCCAGCAACAGTTTCGCCGGGCTGGGCGCCAACCGTGAGATGACGCTGGCCGTCCTGGTGGAGCCGGTGATGATGCTGGCGCTGTTCGTGGTCGCCCTGCTGGCCGGCTCCACACACCTGGGCGTCATCGGCGAGGCCGTAGCCGGCGGCGGGATCACGGCCCAGGCCGCCCTGTGGCTGGGCGCGCTGGCCTTCGTCGTGGCCGCCTTTGTCGAGGCCGGCAAGCTGCCGTACGACCTGGCCGAGGCCGAGCAGGAGCTCCAGGAAGGACCGCTGGCCGAGTACTCCGGCCCCGCGCTGGCGCTGCTCAAGTGGGGCCTGGCGATGAAGCAACTACTGATCGTGGCCTTGGGCCTGGCCGTCTTTCTGCCCTTCGGCAGCCCGGCGGCCTTCAGCCCGGCCACCCTGCCCCTGGCCCTGGCGCTGTTCGTACTCAAGGCGCTTGCGCTGTACAGCCTGGCAGCGGTGGTGGAGAACGGCATGGCGCGGGTCCGCTTCCGGATGGCTCCGAACGCGATCTGGGTCGCCTTCGGGATGGCGCTCCTGTCTTTCGTGTTCTACCTGGCCCAGGTGTGAATGGGTGAGGAGGCGCGCATGATCGCCTGGATCATCGCCAGCATTTTGTTTCCGGTCGGCGGCGGCCTGCTGGTCCTGGTTGCGCCCGCCCACTGGGTGAAACGGGTTAGCGTGCTGGCCGCCTTGCTGGGCGCCGCCAGCAGCCTGGCCGCCCTGGTGGAGTTCGCCCGGACCGGCCGGGTCGCCCTGACGCAGTCGGTGCTAAGCGTCGCCGGCCTGCCCGTGCTGGGGATCGTGGTGGACGACGTCAGCGCCCTGGTTGGCCTGGCGATGGTCTTCGTCGGCTTCCTGGTCGTCGTCTACTCCACCGGGTACCTGACGGGCGGGAACCGCGAGCACCCGGAGCCGGAGGTCCGGCGGCGCTACTACTTCTTCCTGCTCGTGTTCATCGGCGCCATGGCCGGCCTGGTGTACTCATCGACCATGCTCGGCCTGCTGGTCTTCTTCGAGATCACTGGCGTGTGCTCGTGGGGCCTGATCGGGTATTACGACCGGCCCCAGGCGCTGCGCGCCGCGCTCAAAGCCCTGATCGTCACCCACCTGGCGTCGCTCGGCCTGTACCTGGCCGCCGCCTACCTGTTCGTGAGCAGCGGCAGTTTTGACCTGGCGGCCCTGGCCGGCGTGGACGAGACGGCCAAACTCGTGATCTTTAGCGGCCTGCTGGTGGCGTGCTGGGGCAAGTCGGCCCAGCTCCCCTTGCAGTTCTGGCTGCCGGAGGCGATGGAGGCGCCAACGCCCATCAGCGCCTACCTGCACGCGGGCGCGATGGTGAAAGTCGGCGTGTACATCTTCGCCCGCGCGCTGCTGGCCGCCGGCGACGTCCCGCGCCAGATCGGCATCGTCGGCGCGGTGATGGCCGTCGTCACATTGGTGTACGGCTTCGTCATGTACTTCCCGCAGAAGGACCTCAAGCGCCTGCTGGCGTACTCGACCATCACGCAGCTCGCCTACATCTTCCTGGCGCTGTCTTTGTCCATCTTCGGCTCGCGCCTGGCCTTCCGCGGCGGCATCGCGCACCTCTTCAACCATGCGTTTGCCAAGAGCCTGTTCTTCCTGGTGGCGGGTGCCCTGAGCTACACCACCGGCACCCATCTGCTGCCGGCGTTGAAAGGCGTGATGACGCGCGTCCCGCTGGCGGGCGTGAGCTTCGCCGTGGCGGCGCTGGCCGTCACCGGCGTGCCGACGTTCAACTGCTTCTTCAGCAAGTTCAGCATCTTCGCCGGCGGCTTCGAAGCGGCCCGGGCGGTGCCGGTGCTGCTTGTGCTGGTGGTGGTGGCCGTGCTCGAGTCAGTGGGCAGCTTCGTGTGGTTCCTGCGCTGGTATGGCCGGACGATGACAGGCCAGCCGTCGAAGGCGGTGCAGGCCGCCGTGGAACTGCCGGCGGCGATGCAGATCGTGCTGGTGGTGCTGATCGCGATGACCCTGGTGTCGGGGTACCTGGCCGCCGCCTGGCTGGTTTAGGAGGCCGTGATGAGCGGGATAGCGTTGGTCAACAGTCTGGCCGGCTTGCTGATCGTCACCTCGCTGCTGGTGGTGGAGACCCGCAAGCTCAGGTGGTCGGCCCTGGTCTACGGGCTGCAATCGCTGGTGCTGGTACTGGTCTTCCTGGCGCTGGCGGCCGCGATGCAGGCCAGCCGGCTGTACATCTGGGCGGCGCTGGCCTTCGTCACCAAGGTGGTCCTGGTGCCGCTGATCCTGTACCGGGCGCTGGGCCAGGTGGGCGACCTGGAGACGCCGAGCGGCCTGCTCAGCCCGACGGCCGCGCTGATCGTGGCGGCCGCCATCCTGGGGGTCTCGTACGCGGTCGTGGCCCCGTTCGAGCTAAAAGTGGTCGCCGGGCTCAAGCCGGCCCTGGCCATCTCGGTGGCGCATTTCTTCCTCGGCCTGCTGTGCATCCTGACCCAGCGCAACCTGCTGAAGCAGGTGCTCGGCTACTGCCTGATGGAGAACGGCTCGCACCTGACCCTGGCGCTGATGGCCCACAACGCGCCGGAACTGGTGGAGATCGGCATCGCCACCGACGCGATCTTCGCCGTGATCATCATGGTGGCCATGGGCACGCAGATCCAGCGGACATTGAAGACGCTGGACACCAACGCGCTGCGGGCGCTGAAGGGATAAGGAACGCATGAGCGCCAACTGGCTGATCTGGCTGCTGGCTGCGCCGCTCGTCGCGGCGCTCGGGGCATTCGCGGTACGCCGGCCCGGCGTCCTCCCCCGCCGGCTCGTCGAGGGCCTGCACCTGGCCAGCGTCAGCGTGGTCCTCGGCCTGGCACTGCTGGTGGTGGCGGCCGTGCTCCGGGAGGGGCCGCTGCTCGCGCTGGACGACTGGCTGTACGTGGACGCGCTGGCCGCCATCTTCGTGCTGATCATCGGCGTCATCGGGTTCCTGGCCGGCGTGTACTCGGTCGGTTACCTGCGCCACGACCTCGAGACGGGCGCCCTCGACGCGCGCCGGCTGAGCGTCTACTACGGCTTCTTCAATCTCTTCCTATTCACGATGTTGCTGGTGGTCACGTCTAACAACATCGTCATGCTATGGGTGGCAGTCGAGGCCACCACGCTGGGCTCGGCGTTCCTGGTCGGGCTGTACGGACAGAAATCGTCGCTAGAGGCGGCCTGGAAGTACGTCATCATCTGCACGGTCGGCGTGGCCTTCGGCCTGTACGGCACGGTCCTGGTCTACGCCGACGCCGCCAACGTGCTCCAGCATCCGGAGCGCGCCAGCCTGTGGACCGAGATCGTCCGGGGCGCGGCGGCGCTTGACCCAACGATCATGAAGGTGGCGTTCGTCTTCGTCCTGGTGGGCTTCGGCACCAAGGCCGGTCTGTTCCCGCTACACGCCTGGCTGCCGGACGCGCATAGCGAGGCGCCGAGCCCGGTTAGCGCCCTGCTCTCGGCCGTGCTGCTCAAGTGCGCGGTGTTCGTCATCCTGCGCTACGTCGTCATCGTCACGCCCGCCATCGGCCCCGCCTTCCCGCAGACCCTGTTCCTGGTGTTCGGCGGGCTGTCGCTGGCGGCGGCGGCCTTCTTCATCTTCGTCCAGCGCGATCTCAAGCGCCTGCTGGCCTACAGCAGCGTGGAGAACATCGGCCTGATCGCGCTCGGGCTCGGCCTGGGCGGGCCGGCCGGAATCCTGGCCGCCCTGCTGCACACCATGAACCACAGCCTGGCCAAGGCGCTGATGTTCTGCGCCTCCGGCAACATCCTGATCAAGTACGGCAGCCGCGACCTGGAGGCGGTGCGCGGCCTGCTGCGGGTGGCGCCGGTCACGGGCCTGCTGTTGCTGTGCGGGGCGCTGGCGCTCGGCGGGGCCCCGCCCTTCAACCTGTTCGTCAGCGAGTTCTGGACGGTGGTGGCCGGCGTGCGCGCCGGGCAGACGGCCCTGATCGTGGTCTGCCTGCTGCTGCTGACGGTGGTGCTGACAGCCTTTGTGAAGCTCGTCGGCGGGGCGCTGTTCGGGGCGGCCCCGAACCACGTCCGCCGCGGCGACGTCGGCCTGCTCAACCTGCTGCCGCTGGCCGTGCTGGTGGTCTTGATGCTGGGGCTCGGCCTGCACCTGCCCGCGCCGATCGCCCAACTGCTGGACCAGGCGGCCGGGGTCGTGCTGTCCAGTCAGAGTGGGACAGGCATGGCGGGAAGGTAGGAGATAGTCGTGATGCTGAGGACAACGGACAAACCCCGGATAGGTCAGAGCCACGTCGCGGCGCTACGCCAGCAGTTCAACGGCGCCGTCCTGGACGAGAGCTGGCAGGCGCCGGACCAGGTGACCGTCACCGTGGCCCTGAACGATCTGCCGGGCGCGGTGGAGATGCTCTACTACCAGCGCGGCGGCTGGCTGTCCACGGTGATCGGCAACGACGAGCGCCCGCTGAACGGACATTTTGCCCTGTACTACGTCCTCTCGCTGGAGGGCGACGAAAAGAGCTACGTGGTGGTGCGGGCGCTGGTGCCGCCCGGCCAGCCGGAGTTCCCGGCCGTCACCCCGCGCGTCCCGGCCGCCGTCTGGTACGAGCGCGAGGTGCGCGACATGTTCGGCCTGCAGCCGGTCGGCCTGGCGGATCAACGCCGGCTGGTGCTCCCGGACGACTGGCCGGACGGCCTGCACCCGTTGCGCAAGGACGCGATGGACTACCGCTATCGCCCGGAGCCGACGACGGACGAAGAGACCTATCCGTTCCTGCCGGCGCCGGACGCCGGCCTGCTGGAGGTGCCGCTCGGCCCGCTGCACGTCACCTCCGACGAGCCGGGCCATTTCCGCCTGTACCTGGACGGCGAGGACATCGTCGACGCCGACTACCGGCTGTTCTACGTGCATCGCGGCATGGAGAAGCTGGCTGAAACCCGCCTAACCTACGACCAGGTCAACTTTCTCACCGACCGCATCTGCGGTATCTGCGGCTACGCCCACAACGTCGCCTACAGCACCTGCGTGGAGACGGCCCTGGGCCTGGAGGTCCCGGAGCGCGCCCGCTGGCTGCGCACGCTGTTCCTGGAGACCGAGCGCCTGCATAGCCACCTGCTCAATCTCGGCCTGGCCTGCCACTTCGTCGGCTTCGACTCGGGCTTCATGCACTTCTTCCGCGTGCGCGAGAAGGCCATGCGCATGGCCGAGACGCTGACCGGGGCGCGCAAGACCTACGGCATGAACCTGATCGGCGGCGTCCGGCGCGACGTCCTGAAGAGCGAGCGGACCGAGGTGCTGCGCCTGGCCGGCGAGCTGCGCGTGGAGGTCAAGCGCCTGATCGACATGCTGCTCGAGACGCCCAATCTCGTTCAGCGGACCCAGGGCGTGGGCCGGCTGGAGCCGCAGGTGGCGCGCGACTACAGCCCGGTCGGGCCGACGGTGCGGGCGTCCGGCCATGCCCGCGACGTGCGCGCCCTGCATCCCTACTGCGCGTACGACCGCGTCCCGTGGACAGTGCGCGCCCAGACCGGCTGTGATGTGCTCGCCCGGGTGCTGGTCCGGGTCGAGGAGTTCTACGAGTCGCTGGCCATCGTCGAGCACTGCCTGGATCATTTGCCGGAAGGCCCGATCCTGGTGGAGGGGTTCCGCTACCAGCCCTACAAGTTCGCGCTCGGCTATGTGGAAGCGCCGCGCGGGGAGGACATCCACTGGAGCATGCTGGGCGACAACCAGAAGCTGTACCGCTGGCGCTGCCGCGCGTCGAGCTACAACAACTGGCCGTCCCTGCGCTATATGCTGCGCGGCAACACCCTGTCCGACGCGCCGCTGATCGTGGCCAGCATCGACCCGTGCTACTCCTGCACCGAGCGCGTGACCGTGGTCGACGTCCGCAAGCGGCAGGTGAAGCAGGTGCCGTATCGCGAGTTCGAGCGGTATGGCCGTGAACGAACAGACTCCCCGTTGAAGTGATGGGGAGGATCTCTCATGCTAAAACTACTCCGGGAAGTTCTCAAAGTCGGCGAGGCTACCCACCCCTACCCCTTCGCGCCGCTGCCGGTGGCGCCCGGTTTCCGCGGCCGGCCGCAGCACGCGCCGGAGGCCTGCATCGCGTGCGCCGCCTGCGCCGCCGCCTGCCCGTCCAACGCCCTGGCGCTGACCAACGACTTGGTGCGCGGCACTCGCACCTGGTCCCTCCTGTACGCGCGCTGCATCTTCTGCGGCCGGTGCGAGGAGGTCTGCCCGACCGGGGCCATCACCTTGACCCAGGAATTCGAGCTGGCCGTGATGAACAAGGCCGACCTGGTGGCCCAGGCGGACTACCGGTTGGCGGCCTGCCGGGTCTGCGGGCGCTACTTCGCCCCGGCCAAAGAGATCGGCTACACGCTGGCTCTGCTCCAGCAGAACGGCCTGCCGGGTGACCAGCTCGAGGCGCGCCGGGCGCTGCTGGAGACCTGCCCGGAGTGCCGGCGCGGGCGCAACGCCGCGCACATCGCGGGCCTGGTAGAAGCCCGCCAACCGGAGGTGGCGTGATGTCCAGCCTCGTCCGAGGGAATGGCGCGGGGACGGCCGTCGGCGACGCGGCGGCCAACGGCCACCTGGCCGCGCTCAAAGGCGCTCTGTTGAAAGATATCCGCCGCTCGGTGTACGTCTACCGCGTGGACTGCGGCGGCTGCAACGGCTGCGAGATCGAGATCTTCGCCGCCCTCACCCCGCTCTTCGACGCGGAGCGCTTCGGGATCAAGGTCGTGGCCTCCCCCCGGCACGCCGACGTCCTGCTCTACACCGGGGCCGTGACCCGCGCCATGCGCTTGCCGGCGCTGCGCGCCTACCGGGCCGCGCCGGATCCCAAGATTTGCGTCAGCTACGGCGCCTGCGGCTGCTCGGGCGGCATCTTCCACGACCTGTACGGCGTGTGGGGCGGGACCGACATGATCCTGCCGATCGACGTGTACATCCCCGGCTGCCCGCCCACGCCGGCGGCGACGCTGTACGGCTTCGCGATGGCGCTCGGCCTGCTGACCCAAAAACTGAAGGCCACCCACTACGTCCAAGGCGAGGCCGAGCGCGTCGAGCCGCGCTGGCCGCGCGTGCCGTCTCCGCTGCGCGTGACGCTGGAGCGCGAGGCCCGGCGCATGGCCGGCTACTGGCGCGGCCGGCAGATCGCCGACCAGTTCCTGAGCTTCCTGTCGGCGGATGACCCGCGTCCGCTCGCCGAACAACTGAAGGCCTATCTCGACCAGCAGGCAGACCCGCGCCTGACGGAGATCATGAACCGGCTCCTGGCCATCTATCTGGCTTTCCCGGCTGTGACAGGATCGTCGGCAAGCTAAAGACTGCTGAGGTCACACACACCGGCCACGAACGACACCAATGGGGCGAATGATCACGAAAACTTCGTGCGAGTTCGATGGAATTCGCGGCGAGCAGCCTGAGTAACGATGACGCAACGAGTCCTGTTCTACCAGCTAAACCGCAAGTACGTGAGCAACCAGGCGGAGGTCCCGGCCCGGTCGCGGCAGATCGTCTATTACTCGCTGGCGATCGGGCACCATGTCGGCGTGGTAGACTGCCTGGCGAGCGTGCTCGTGGTGAGCGAGGCTGAGTTCACACAGTGGTTGAGCCGACTCCCGGCGGGCGCCGGCCGGCGCAAGCTCGAGGGCGTCTTGAAGTGGGGCGAGGTCGAGGTCAACGCCGCCCACGTCAACGAACTGCTCCCGGCGCTGGAGGCGGGGTATGCGATCATGTCCGCGGCCGAGCGTGATTGGACCGACGCGCTGCGGCGGCATCTTCAGGACATCACCCAGGAGCCGGCGCTCTATTTGATGATCCGGCGGAGCGCGGGATGAGGCGCCTGATCCTGACGGTGGGCAACGACCTGATGGGCGACGACGCGGCCGGGCCGGAAGTGGCGCGCCGGCTGCAGGCGGCCCCGGCGCCCGGCTGGGACGTGATCGATGGCGGCTCGATGCCCGAGAATTGCCTGGGTCAAGTCCGCGCGCTCCGGCCCGACCTGGTCCTGGTGGTGGACGCAGCCGAGATGGGCCTAGCCGCGGGCGAGATCCGCCGTCTGAGCGAGGACGTCATCGCCCGGCAGTGGCTCATGACCACGCACGACCTGCCCTTGACCCTCTTGATCGAGGCGCTCAGGGAATTCGTGCCGGAGGTCGTGTGCGTGGGCATCCAGCCGGCGGTGGTGGCCTTCGGCCAGCCGCTGTCCCTGTCCGTCGAACAGGCCATCGATAGCCTGTGCAGCGAGCTGCGGTCCGGCGCAGTTGCGCTCGACAATGCCCGGTAGCGCCGCGGCGCTCCGATCTGCGGCCGGATGCTTAAGGTTCGATTCATGCCAAAGAGAGAGATCCTCACCCAACTGCTGGCTATCGCCGGAGCCGCGCTGGTCTGGTTTCCGATCCTGACGCCGGCCGTGTTGTCGGCTGTGAGTCTCGTCACCCGGCCCGTGTTCCGGTTCGATTATCTCATGCCGGCCGAGCTCTTCCCCGTTGCCCTGCCCGGCGGGGGCCTGCTCCTCTGGGCCGCGCTGCGGGCGCGCGCGCGCCGGAGGCTCATCGGCTGGGGGCTCGGCATCGCCGTGGCGGCGCTGGTGAGCAGCCAGGCGCTGGCCGTGGTCGCCGGCCTGGCCTCGGGCGCGGCCGAGCCGGCGGGCGTGTGGTGGGCGCTCGTCCTGGGGGCGATTGCGGTCTATACCCTGGCGCTGGTGGTCCTGGGCCTCGCCGGGATAAGGCTGTTGCGCGATCTGTTCAAGGCTTCGTGACGACCGGCCCGAGTTTCCGTGATCGAGGCCGCTGCCCGTTATCCGCGTTCGCGGTCGCAGAGCGGCGGCTGCGCCGATCAGAGGTCGAGCGTCAGGCTCACCGGGCAGTGATCGGAGCCGGGGACGTCGTCGTGGACCTCGGCGGCGACGACCCGGTCCTTGAGATCGTCCGAGACCAGGAAATAATCCAGCCGCCAGCCGACGTTGCGCTCGCGGGCGCGCGTGACCATATCCCACCACGTGTACTTGACCATGTCCGGGTGCAGGTGGCGGAAGGTGTCCACCAGCCCGGCGGCGAAGAATTCGCCCAGCGCGGCGCGCTCCTCGGGCATGAAGCCGCTGGTCCTGACGTTCTCTTTGGGCCGCGCCAGGTCGATCTCGGCGTAGGCGGTGTTGACGTCGCCGGCCATAATCACCGCCCGTCCGGCGTTCATGTAGCCGCGCGCCACCTCGAGAAACCGCCGGTAGAAGGCGAGCTTATGCGCCACCCACTCCGGCCCGCGCCCGCCATTGGGGAAGTAGATGTTAAAGAAGACGAACGGCTCGTACTCTGTGATCAGCACGCGGCCTTCGTGGTCGAAGCGCGCGTCGTCCAGGCCGGTCCGGACGCGCCGGGGCTGGAGGCGGGAGTACGTGCCCACCCCGCTGTAACCCTTCTTCTCGGCCGAACACCAGGCGGCCTGATAGCCCGGCGGGTCCAGCAGCGCGCCTGAAAGCTGCTCGGGCCGGGCCTTGGTCTCCTGCACGGCGACGACGTCGGCGCCGGTCCCCGCCAGCCAGTCCAGGAAACCTTTCCTCTCGGCGGCGCGCAAACCGTTGACGTTCCACGAATAGAGTTTCCAGCGCACAGAAACGATATCCTTGATTGAGCGAGGCGACGGGTGAGCGCCATTGTATCAGGCGGCCGGCGTTTCCAGACTTCGCGGCGCCGATTTCACCCTGGGACGGTAGAATGGGCGCACCGCGAGGAGTTTCAGATGCACGATGTCGAGCTGCTGGTCAACATCGGTGTGGCGCTGTGCGCCGCGTTCGTGGGCGGATTCCTGGCGCGCCTTTTCAAGCTGCCGACCATCGTGGGCTACCTCCTGGCCGGCGTGGCCATCGGCCCCTTTACCCCCGGCTTCGTCGGCGACGTCGACGCTATCGGCCAACTGGCCGAGCTGGGCGTGATCTTCCTGATGTTCGGCGTCGGCGTGCACTTCTCGTTCCGCGATCTGTGGCAGGTGCGCGACATCGCCGTGCCGGGCGCGCTGGGCCAGATGCTGATCGCCACCCTGCTGGGCGTCGGCCTGACGCAGCTGTGGGGCTGGCCGTTGACGTCCGGGCTGGTGCTGGGCCTGGCCATCTCGATTGCCAGCACGGTCGTTCTGCTGCGCGGGCTGATGGATGTGGGCCTGCTCAATACCCGCCACGGCCAGGTGGCGGTAGGCTGGCTGGTGCTGGAGGACCTGGCGACTGTGCTCATCCTGGTGGCGCTGCCGGCTCTGACGGCTGCCGGTGAACGCGTCGACTGGCCCGGCATCGGGTGGACTCTGCTCAAAGCCGGCCTGTTTGTCGGCCTGATGCTCGTCGTCGGCGGACGCCTGGTGCCGTGGCTGCTGCTGCGCATCGCGCGCACGCGCTCGCGCGAGCTGTTTATCCTGGTGATCCTGGCGGTGGCGCTGGGGACGGCCCTCGGCTCGGCGGCGCTGTTCGGCGTCTCGCTGGCCCTGGGCGCCTTCCTGGCCGGCGTGGTCGTCAGCGAGTCGCCGCTCAGCCACCAGGTCGGCGCCGACGTGCTGCCGTTCCGGGAGGCCTTCGCCGTGCTGTTCTTCGTTTCGGTGGGGATGCTGGTCAACCCCGCCTACCTGCTGGCCAACGCCGGCCAGGTGCTGGCGCTGACCGCCCTGATCGTCGTGGGCAAGTCGCTGATCGCGGCCTTCCTCGGTTTCCTGTTCCCGCACCCGGCGCGCACGGCGCTGGTCGTGGCGGCCGGCCTCAGCCAGATCGGCGAGTTTTCGTTCATCGTCGGCCAGGCCGGCCTGGCGCTCGGATTGCTCAACTCGGACCAGTACTCGCTGATCCTGGCGGGCGCGTTGCTGTCCATCACGGTCAACCCGCTGATGTTCCGGCTGATCGGCCCGGTCGAGGGCTTCCTGAAGCGCTTTCCGGCGGTGTGGCGGCGGCTGGATCACCACGGTCCGGCCCCGGCGCCGGTGGAGGCCGGGCTGGCCGGGCACGTCGTCGTGGTCGGCTGGGGGCGGGTCGGCCACCACATCGTTGACGTGCTCGAGTATGTGAACATTCCACGCTTGGTGGTGGAGACCGACGCAACGCGCGTCGAGACGCTGCGCCAGAAGGGTGTGCCGACGCTCTTTGGGGACGCGGCCAACTCCGAGATCCTGGAGCATGCTCATCTTGACCGCGCCCGGGCGCTGGTGGTGACCGTGCCCGATGAGGCCAGCACGGCCCTGATCGTCTCGGCCGCCCGCGCGGCCGCCCCCGCCTTGCCGATTGTGGCCCGGGCCGCGACCGAGAGCGGCGTGAAACACCTGAACGAGCTGGGCGCGCAAGACGTGATCCACCCCGAGCTGGAGGGCGGCCTGGCTATCGTCCGCCACACCCTGTTGCGTCTGGGGCTGCCGCTGCGCGAAGTGCAAAAGTACGCCGATATCGTCCGGCGCGAGCACTACGACATCGCCGTCAACACCGAGGTGGAACACCGGGTCCTGCAACAGCTCCTGAACGCCGCCCAGGGCATTGAAGTGACCTGGGTCCGCCTGCCGGATGGGCACCCGCTCGTAGGGCAGACCCTGGCGCAGGCCAACCTGCGCTTCCGGACCGGCGCGTCCGTGGTGGCCATCCTGCGGGACGGGCGCCTGATGCCCAACCCCAAATCCGGCACGAGCTTCCAGGCCGATGACCGGATCGGGCTGATCGGCGATGAGGAGCACATCCAGGCCGCCGAGCGCTGGCTGACGGAGGCGCCAGGGGCGTCGGCCGACCTCGGATCGGCCTGAGTTCAGTGGCGAAAATAGCCGCGCTGGAGCGGCCGGGCCTCGTCCAGGGTAATGAAGGCGGTCGGGTCGGCCTGCTCGATGAGGGCGCGCACGCGCGGGATATCCTTGCGCGCCACGATGCAGTTGACCACGGCCACGGTCCCGTCCTTGCCCTGGGCCATGAACTCGGTGGCGGCGTGGCCGGCGTCGCGCAGGGCCTGGGCCACCGCCATGCCGCGCGTGGGGGAGTAAATGCGGAAGAGGCCGTAGCCGATGGCCAGCCGCTCTTCGGCCAGCATGCCGACGATCACGCCCGCGCCAAAGCCGAGCGCGTAGCCGAGCACGGTCCAGACATTGAGCGGCCCGCGCAGGACGGCGCTGACTGCCAGGATGAAGACCGTGGCCTGCACGGCCCCGATCAGCCCGGCCAGCAGCTTCCGGCCGCGCATCATGAACAACAGCCGCAGGGTATCCAGCGACATATCCGTGAGCCGCATGGCGAATACGAACAGGCCGGCGAAGAAAGCGTCCATGGCAGAAGGCAATGGGCAGAAGGCGTAAACAGAAAGCGGCGCGCGCCTGCGCCTTCTGCGTTCCGCCTTCCGGCGTCCAGGGTGTGACTACTTCAGACCGTTGCCCTTCGCCGCCGGGTTGTTCGTCGGCGCGGGCAGATACATCTCTTCCACATACTGCTTCACCATGCGGCGGGTGCTGAACTGGGGCGCCAGGGTGGAAATGCACTCCTTGATCTTGCGGATCCAACCGGCCGACATGGTCACGCCGCTGTCCTGGTAGTACAGCGGCACGATCTGGTTTTCGAGCACGTCGTACAGGCTGGCGGCATCCTTGGCGTCCTGGGCATTCGGGTCGTCCAGCACGGTCTCGTCGCCGATGACCCAGCCATTCTCGCCGTTGTAGCCTTCCTGCCACCAGCCGTCCAGCACGGAGAAGTTGATCACACCGTTGAGCGCGGCTTTCATGCCCGAGGTGCCGGAGGCCTCCAGCGGCCGGCGCGGATTGTTCATCCACACATCCACGCCCTGCACCAGGTAACGCGCCAGGTTGATGTCGTAATCCTCCAGGAAGGCGATGCGACCCGCGAACTCGGCGCGCTTGAGCTGGCGATAGACCTCCTGGATGATGCGTTTGCCGGGCTCGTCCATCGGGTGGGCCTTGCCGGCGAAGAGGATCTGCACCGGCATCTGCGGGTTATTCACCAGCCGCAGCAACCGGTCCAGGTCGCGCATGACGAGCGAACCGCGTTTGTAGGTGGCGAAGCGACGCGCAAAACCGATCGTCAGTTTGTAGGGGTCCAGCAGGCTGCCGGCCGCCACGATCTGCACCGGGTGCCGGCCGAGCGCCACCCACTGGGCGCGCGCCCGGTCGCGGATAAAGGCCACCAGCTTGCGTTTGAGGTGCAGGCGCGCCGCGCGGATCTCGTCGTCGGGCACGGCCAGCAAGGCCTGCCAGGTTTCGGGATCGTCCAGGTTCTCCAGCCAGTCGGCGCCCAGGTACCGGTCGTAGAGCAGGCGCATGCGGCGCGCCAGCCAGGTGCCGGTATGCACGCCGTTAGTGATGGACGCAATCGGCACCCGCTCCTCGGCCGTGTCCGGAAACAGGAAATGCCACATCTTGCGGCTCACCTGGCCGTGCAGCTCGCTGACGCCGTTGCGCTTGGCGGACACACGGATCGCCAGGATCGACATGCCGAAGGTCGGACCCCAGGACTGCTGGTGCCGGGCCAGGTCCAGAAATTGCTCGCGGTCCAGGCCCAGCTGGCCCCAATAGTTGTGGAAGTAGCGGTCGATCAGCCAGTCCGGGAATTCCTCGTTGCCGGCCGGCACCGGCGTGTGCGTGGTGAAGACGGTGCTGGCCCGAACCTGGTCCAGGGCGCTGCGAAAATCCTGCCCGGCCGCCACCCGCTCGCGGATGCGCTCCAGGGCGCTGAACGCCGAGTGCCCCTCGTTCATATGCCAGACGCTGGGCTGCACGCCGAGCGCGCGCAGGGCGCGCACGCCGCCGATGCCCAGAACGATTTCCTGCGAGATGCGTGTGTCCAGGTCGCCGCCGTAGACGCGCGCCGTCAGGTCGCGGTCGTTGGGCGCATTCTCGGGCACGTCGCTGTCCAGCAGCACGAGCGGGATGCGCCCCACCTGGATCTTCCACAGCCGCGCGTGCAGGACCCGGCCCGGCAGGTCCACGGTGACCATGATCGGTTTCTCGTCGGCGTCCAGCAGCGGCAGGACCGGCACGTCGTCGAACGAATAGCGGCTGTAGCCGGCCTCCTGCCAGCCGTCCTCGGTGATGCGCTGCGAGAAATAGCCCTGGTTATAGAGGAAGCCGACGCCCACGAACGGCAGCCCCAGGTCGGAGGCCTCCTTGGCGTGGTCGCCGGAGAGGACGCCCAGGCCGCCGGCGTAGGTCGGGAAGCACTCGTGCAGGCCAAACTCGGTCGAGAAGTAGGCGATGGTGAAGTCCTTCAGGTCCCCGTGCTGGCGCGCCCACCAGGTCCGGTCGTCGCGCAGGTAGGCGTCGAACTGGTTGATGACCTGGTCGTACAGCCCGAGAAAACGCGGATCCTGCAGGGCGCCGTTCAGAGACTTGCGCTTGACCCGGCGCAGGAACTTGACCGGGTTGTGGACGCACTCGTCCCACAACTGACGGTCGATGCTTTCAAAAAGTTCGGTGGCGTCCGGGTTCCACGTCCACCACAGGTTGTACGTCAGGTCGGCCAGCCGGGCGATGCGTTTGGGCAGGCTGACGCCGCTCAACACAGAGACCGGCATGGTGAAAAGGGGTTCGGCGGCAAGCACGGAAGTCTCCTCCTCGGCTAATTCAGCCGGGGACTATACCACACCGGAGGAGGCGGGTAAACGCCTGGGCGCCGCCGCGGGTTGGCGCTGAAACGCGCAAACCAGTTCGTAACCGCGCGGCTCTGGAGGCGGATGGGACTCTGGGTAAGATTTAAGCTATGCCCGAAGAAATGCTGCCCGCGGAGACCGTGGCGCTGGCCGAAGCGCCGGCCCTCGACGTCACCCCCGGCACCGTGCTCGTCGTCGACGACGAGCCGCGCAACCTGGAAGTGCTCACCCATATCCTGAGCGCGCCCGGCTTTCACGTCGTCACGGCCGAAGACGGCGAGGAGGCCCTGGTCAAGGCCCACGCCGAGGCCCCGGACGTGATCCTGCTGGACGTCGTCATGCCGCAGATGGACGGTTTCGAGGTCTGCCGGCGCCTGAAGGCCGACCCGGCCACGCTCTACACGCCGGTGGCGCTGATCACGGCCCTGCGCGGCGTGCGCGAGCGGACGCGCGGCGCGGAGGCCGGCGCCGACGAGTTCATCTCCAAGCCCTTCGACAGCGTGGAACTGCTCACCCGGGTCAAGTCGCTGGCGCGCATCAAGCGCCTGTACGACCAGCTGCGGACCACCAACCACGACCTGGAGCAGCGCGTGGCCGAGCGCACGGCCGAGCTGCAGCGCGCCCTGCGCGAGCTGCGCGAGCTGGACCGGCTGAAGTCCGAGTTCATCGCCAACGTCTCGCACGAGCTGCGCACGCCGCTCCTGCACGTCAAGGGCACCGTCACGCTGCTGGCCGACGGCGCCCTGGGCGCGCTCACCCCCGAGCAGGCGCGCGGCCTGCAGGTGGCCGAGGAAGCCGCCGAGCAGCTCGAGCGCGTGGTTGAGGACATCATCGACTTCAACGAGGTCCACGGCCGGCCGCTGGACCTGGAGCCGGTGCCGGTCTCCGAAGTCTGCCAGAGCGCCGCCCAGACCCTGTTGCCGCGCGCCCAGCGCCTCAGCCTCACCGTGCGCGTCTCGGTCCCGCCCGAGTTGCCGCCGGTGCGCGCCGACGCCGCGGCGCTGACCCGCGTCCTGCGCCACCTGCTCGACAACGCCATCAAGTTCAGCCCGGCCAACGGCCTGGTGCAGGTGCTGGCCGAGCGGCGCGACGACCGGATCCGCATCTCGGTCAAGGACCAGGGCGCCGGCATCGCGCCCGACGAGCAGGAGCGCATCTTCACCCTCTTCTATCAATCGGACGGCTCGACGACGCGCCGGGCCGGCGGCATGGGGCTGGGGCTGGCGCTGGTCCGCAAACTCCTCGCCGCCCACGGCGCGCGCGTCCACCTGGACAGCTCCCCCGGCCAGGGCAGCACCTTTTACTTCGAGCTGCCGATCGCGGCCCCCTGAACCCGCCGCCCCTCGAAAACCTGCCCAACCCCAACCGACCGGCGGCGCCGGTTTCGGTAGGATCAGGTCAACGGAGGCGGCTCAGGAGCGGGCCCGATGTTGACCGAAGCGGATAAATGGATGTGGCGCTGGTTCCGGAAGGCGATACTGAAGAAGCGCTTTGTCTCGGTGGGGCCGTTCCCCTGGGAGGCGCTGGGAAGGGACCTGATGAAAGGCGCGGCGCTGGGGACGGTGGCGCTGCTGGTGTACGGGCTGCTGGCCGGATAAGACGTTTCCGGATCACCATGACGCCGGCCCCTGGTTTTCCAGGGGCCTTTTTTGTCCGGCGGCCCTGGAACCGCGCCATCGCGCGGCCCTACCGCCGCCGCGTCAACGTCTCCACGTAATCTCTGGCCTGGCGCAGGCCGGCCCCGGTCAGCGCCCGCACGCGCCGCACGGCCTCGGCCGCGTTCCCGTCTTTCACCAGATGAAACAACTCGTGGACAATGTCGGACGGCAGGCGGATCGCCCCCGTGGCCGGATCGGCCGGATAGGGCGGTGGTTGCGACTTTGGCCTGGGCATCGAGCCATTCACTCCAGGGCCGCGATCGGGTTGACCAGGATGTACTCCACCCCGCCCTTGCGCTCGATCAGGCGGATGCTCTCGCGCAGTTTCTCCATCGGCACCATGACGTTGTCCACGGCCACCAGGTGGGTCGCGTCGGTCTCGGCGATCACGCGCAGCGTCACGTCCACCCAGTCGAGTTCGTCGTCCGGGGGCGGCACGATGGTCAGCGGGATGTCCTCGGCTTTCAGCTTGCGTTTGATTTCATCCACGCGATACAGATGGCGGGCGTTGATGACGCGCGGGTCCTGGCCGGAGATCAGCACGCTGACGCCAAAACGCTTGTCCGTGAACTCATCCGCCGCGGTCGACTTCACCGGGCCGAAATCCAGCAGGAAGACGGGCGCCTTGTAGGCCGTCGCCAGGCCGATGACGGTGGGCAGCGCCGGCGTGGTGTCGTACAGCGGGCCGATGGGCATGAGGATGGCCTTGCGCCGCTGCCGCCCGTACAGCTCGGCGTATTCAGGCGAGGTCTCCATCAGCCGGTCGTGCGTGCCCACCGCGCGCACCAGCCCGTTGCCGCGCGCGTCGGTGCCGAGCAGCACGATCTGGTCGGCGTTGCGGATGGTGTTCAGCCGGTGGGCGATGACCACCGAGGTGCGGCCCTGCATCAACCGGTCCAGCGCGCGCATCACGGCCGCCTCGCTCCGCGTGTCGAGCGCGGACGTCGCCTCGTCCAGCAGCAGGATGGGCGGGTTGGCCAGGGCGGCGCGCGCGATGCTCACCCGCTGTTTCTGGCCGCCGCTCAGCCCCTGGCCCAGCTCGCCCAGTGGCGTGTCGTAGCCGGCCTCCAGTTTGTCCACGAACTCGGCCACGTCGCCGACGCGGGCGGCCGCCTCGACGGCCTCCGGCCCGGCGTCCGGGCGCGCGAAGCGGACGTTGTCGCGCAGGGTGCCGCGGAACAGCATCACGTTTTGCGCCACCAGGCCCAGGTTGCGGCGCAGGCCGGCCAGCGTCAGGTCGCGCACGTCGCGGCCGTCGATGGTGACGCGCCCTTCGGTCGCCTCCTGGAAGCGCGCGATCAGGTTGAGCAGCGTGGTCTTGCCGCTGCCCGAGCCGCCCACAATCGCGACCTTCTCGCCGGGCTTGAACTCCAGGTTCACGTCATACAGCTTCCAGGCCTCGGGATCATCCGGCGCGTAGCTGAAGGTGACGTTCTCAAAACGGATGTGCCCGCGCAGCAGGCCCGGGTCCACCGCGCCCGGCCGGTCGCGGACCTCGGGCGCCACGTCCATGACGCCGAAGACGCGCCGGGCGGCGACCAGCACGGACTGCAGGGTGACCATCGACCGGCTGACGCCCAGCACCGGCAGCGCCAATTGCGAGAAGTAGGCCGCAAAGCTGGCCAGGATTTTGTCGTCCAGTTGCCCGCCCAGCACCAGCAGCGCCCCGGCGCCGAAGATCAGCACCGGCCCGATGCTCTCCAGGAATTGATACAACGCAAACGACCAGGCCTGCCAGCGCGCGCTGGCGCGCATGTCGCCGGCCAGCGCCTCCAGCTCGCCCCGAAAGGCGCGCGTCAGACGCGCCTCCTGGACGAAAACCTGGATGTCGCGCACGCCGGCGATGTTCTCGGCCAGCCGGGAGGTCACGTCGCCGAACTTGGCCGCGTAGCTGGCGGCCAGGCGCTGGGTGGGCGGCGTGAAGATCAACTGGGTCAGGATGAAGACCACGGCGATCACGCCCAGCGTCGCCAGGGTCAGGCCGGCGTCCAGCGTCAGCATCAGCAGGAACACGGTCAGGAACTGCGCGCCGCTCTGCACAAAGTAGGGGATGTGCGTCACGGTGAAGGCGCTCAACGTCTCGGTGTCGTTCAGGCCGACCGAGGTGAGCAGCCCGGTTTCCCGCTCCCGAAAGAAGCCGGGGCCCTGGCGCATCAGGGCGGCGTGGTAATCGGTGCGCAGGTCGACGATCAGGTCCTGGCCGAGCCGCGTGAGCACGCTGCGGCCCTGGCGCAGGATGAGCGTCCCGACCGTGATCAGGCCCACCATGAGGGCCAGCAGCCGGTACGTGCGCTGCACGTCGGCGTCCGGCGCGCCGGCGGCCGGGAGCAGCGGGCCGAGCGCCTGCTCCAGGACCAGGTCAAAGGCGGTGGGCCGCGACGCGCTGCCGGGGTCCAGCGGGAGGAGCGGGATGAGGCGCGCGGCGAGCTGGATCAGGAACATCGCCACGGCCATGGTGGCGATGGCGCCCAGCCACTGGCCGCGCTGCCGGCCGGCGTAACCGAGCAACCGGCGCAGCGGGTCGGCGCCCGGTCCGGGGTTAGGGGCCATCATCTCTCACGACCACATATTGCACCCGGCCGACGTTGAAGTTGGCCACCCACAACCGGCCCTTGACGAACAGGGCGTAGATCGGGCCGGAGTCCACACGGATGGGCCGGCTGGCCTCGAACGTCCCGGCGGCTTCGTCCAGCCGCACCCACTGGACGGTGTTGTCTTTGAAGTTGGCCACCCACATGCGGCGCGTGTCGGCGTCGTAGGCCAGGCCGCTCGGACCGGCGCCGACCAGCAGGCTCGGGCCCAATTCGCCGGTCTCCGGGTCGATCAGCAGCAGGGTGTTGTCGTCGAAGCAGGCCACCCACAACCACGCCCCGTCGAAGGCCATCGCCCCCGGGTTGGCGCAGACGTCCACATGAACGCCGGGCGCGCGGGTCACCGGGTCGATGGCCTGCACGGTGTAGCTGACAGAGCTCGAGACCCACACTCTCCGGCCGTCGAAGGCCAGGTCGAACGGCCCGGCGTCCACCGTGATCGTGATGCCGGCGATGCCGGTCGCCGGGTCCACAGACTGGACGGTGCCGGCGGTGTTGTTGGCGAACCAGAGCTGACCGTGCACGTCATCGTACAGCAGGGCGCGCGGGCCGCGGTCGGTGCCGGCGCGCTTGCGCCAGCTTCCATCCGTCGGGCTCAGCGAGAGCACCTGGTTATCGCGCGAGTTGGTCACCCACAGGTCCGCGCCGACCGCCGCCAGGCTGCGCGGCTCGGCGCCGGTGCGCCACGGCGCGTTCGCCTGGCCGGTCAACGGGTCGCCGTTGACGTCCAGGTCGATGGCCTGGACCGTGTTGCTGCTCTGGTTGGCGACCCACAACTGCGGCCGGCCGCCGAACTCGGAATAAGCCAGGCGGCGCGGCCCGTTGCCGACCGGGATGGAGAACGCCGCCACCAGGTCCAGCGCCTGCACGGTGAAATCACTGTAGTTGGCCACCCACACCTGGTCGCCGGTGGCGGCCAGGGCCTGCGGCAGGTTGCCGACCGGGATGGGCGCGCTCAACGAGCACGCCTCCGGCGAGAAAGGCTGGCTGGGCGAGTTGCGCCGCTCGCAGACCAGCGGGTCCAGCACGCGGACCGAGTTGTCGCCCTGGGTGGCGATCCACAACCAGGTGCCATCCCACAGCAGCGCGCCGGGCCGCGAACCCACGCGCAGCGACCGGGACACGGCGACAGCCTCGCTCAGCCCGGGGGTGACCACCTGGAGCGAGTCGCTGTCCTGGTTGGCGATCCACAGACGCACGCCGTCGTAGGCCAGGGCCGACGGCCGCGCGCCCACGTCCACGTTGGCCATGACCGCCAGCGTGTCCGGCTGGAGGGAGACGAGCCGGTTGCGGTTGCGCGGCGCATCGCGGGTGGTCACCCAGACCCGGTTGGCGGCGTACGCCAGGGCCAGGGGCTGCCCGTCGAACACCACGGCGCGGCCGACGGTCTGGTCCACCAGGTCGATCGCCTGGACCGAGTTGGTCCCGAGGCTGCCGACCCACAGCTCGTCGCGCCCTTCGACATACAGCAGGATGACGGGTTCGCCGGCCACGCTCAGCGTGATGACGGGCGCGGCCTGCACCGGGTCGATGGCCTGGACAGTGCCGTCGGCGCGGTTGGCCACCCACAGTAACTCGCCGTCGTAGGCCAGCGCCCACGGCCGCGCCCCGGTCGCCGCCTCGCGCACCACATCGCCGGTGGCCGGGTCCAGCGCCTTGAGCTGGTCGTTGTTCTCCAGCGCCACCCACAGCAGGTCCTGCTGCCGTTCGTAGACCAGGGCCGTCGGGTTGTCGCTGACCGGCGCCAGGCCGTTGTCGTCGAACAGGGCGCGCACCACCTGGCGGGCGTCTTCGGCGCGGCCCAGCGCGGCGGTGGCCGTAGCCTGCGCCACCTGCGCGAACTGCTCGGACTGGGCCCGCTGAGTGGAGGCCTGGCGCACTTCCGCGGCCGCCTGGCTCACCTGCGTGGAGGCCGTCCGGACCTCCTGCGCGGCCACCGCCGCCTCGGTGCCGGCCAGGTCGGCCTGGGCCAGGCTGGTCGCGGCCGCGAACTCGGCCGCGCGCTGGGTCTCGACGGCGATCGCCTGCGCGTTTTGGGCCTGGAGGGTGAGCACGCCGGCGGCCACGGCCGCCAGGATGAGCAGGACCACCAGCCCGAGGCCGCCCTGGATCAGGCGGCGCTGACGCCTGAGCGCCTTCTCGCTGCGCCGGATCAGGTCGCGGGCGTCGTCGTTCAGCGTCAGCTCGGCCTGGCGCGCCTCGATGATAGAGAGCTTCTGATCGCTCAGCAGCGTGCCGTGGCGCTTGAAGGCCTGGACCTCCTGCTCCAGCAGCTCCTGCGCGGCCTTGCGGGCCTGCACGGCCGGATCGACCGTGATCCGGGCGACCAGGTAATCGTGGGCCAGCTCGTAGCCGACCTCCGGGTTGTCGGGCGTCGGCTCCAGGCTGCGCATCAGGCGGCCGTCAATGAGCTGGCCCACCAGCGTGTCGAAGGCCTCCGGCGTGAGATTGAGGGCGGCCGCCTCTTTGAGCAGTGTGGAGCGCGGGCGGATGATGCGCCGGCCGTCGGACGAGATCAGGGCCTCCAGCAGGCGGCGGGCGACGGCGCGGCGGTCGGCCGGCAGGTCGCGCGAGAGGACGCGGTCCAGGTGGTCGCGCAGCAGGCCGAGCGCCCCGCCCTGCCCGTCGTACAGCTCACGCGTGATGGTGCGGACGGCCACCGTCTCGGCCGGCGGCAGCTCCTCGTACAGCGCCGAACACACAATCTGGATCTCGGGCGGCGAGATCTCGGCCTGGCCCAGGTCTTTAAGCAGCGCGTCCACCAGGCCGGCCTCGTAGACGACGCCGCGCCGCTTGGCGGGCTCGGTGACCACGTCGCGGGCCTCGTCCAGGCTCAGACGGTTGAGGCGGTAGTCGTTGGCGAACGGGTCGCGCAGGGTGGGCCGGAAGTTGGCCAGCTCGCCGAAGAACTCGGTGCGCATGGCCAGCGTCCAGCGCACGTTGAGGGACTGATCCTCCAGGCAGTCGGCCAGTTCGTGGACGAACTCGCCGCGGGCGGCGTCGCTCAACTGCGTGAACAGCTCCTCGGCCTGGTCCAGGAAGATGTACAGCCGGCACTCCGGGCCGAGGATATCGGTCACCTGGCGGAGGAAATCGCGCAGCGGGCCGGTGGCGAGCAGGGGCGCCACGCCCAGGTCAGGCAGGAAGGCGCGTTTGATCGCCAGGTAGGGCTCGACCTTGTACGGGCGCAGGAAGACCGGCAGGTGGCCGCGGCCGATGAGCTGCGGCATCACGCCGGCCTGGAGCAAGGAGGACTTTCCCGCGCCGGACTCGGAGTGCAGGATGAGGAGCGGGCCGCGACCGAGGCGGTCGAGCACATCGGCGACGGCGCGCGCGCGGCCGAAGAACAGCGCCGCGTCGCTCAGGCGGTAGGTGAGCAGGCCCTTGTAGGGATTGCCGCGGGTGACCGTGTCGACGCCGGCCCGGGCTTGCAGGTTGCGCGCGAAGGCGCTCACCCCTTTGGCCAGCTCCTGGCGCTCGATCCCGCGCTCGGTTTGCGCCTCCTCCGCCGCCGTCAGCGCCCGCTGGACGATGTTCTGGATGTTGGTGATGATCTTATCGCGGCCGACGACGTCGCCGCCGATGGCGATATCACCCTGGGCGCTGAGGGAGACGGCGTTAGCGTCCGTCATGGGGTTTAGTTCAGCCCGTAGATCTCGCCGAACTTCGTCTTGAGGTAGCGCATGAACGGTCCGATATCGAGCGGGCCGCCGACGACGCGGCGCAGCGTTTCCTGCGGCGAGAACTTGCGGCCGTGCTGGTGCAGGCGGTCGCGCAGCCAGGCGCGCAGGGCCGCGAACTCGCCGCGCGCCAGCTGATCGTTCAGGTCTGGCAGGTCGGCCAGGACCTGCTCCCAGATCTGGGCCGACATGAGGCTGCCCAGCGCATAGGTCGGGAAGTAGCCGACCATGCCGCCGGACCAGTGGATGTCCTGCAGCACGCCGGCGGCGTCGTTAGGCACGTCCAGCCCGAAGTACTGCTTGAAGCGCGCGTTCCAGGCCTCGGGCACCTCGCGCAGGGGCAGCCGGCCTTCGAGCATGTCCTGCTCCAGCTCAAAGCGCAGGATGATGTGCAGGGCGTAGGTGGCCTCGTCCGCCTCGACGCGGATGAACGACGGCTGGACCTTGTTGATGGCGCGATAGAACGTCTCCAGGTCGATGGCCGCGAACTGTTCGGGGAACGCGGCCTGCAAGCGGGGATACATGAACTGCCAGAACGGCCGGCTGCGGCCGACCAGGTTCTCCCACAACCGGCTCTGCGACTCGTGCAGGCCGAGCGACGCGCCGCGGCACAGCGGCGTGCGTTCCAGGCTCGGGCTGACCTGATGCTCGTACAAGCCGTGGCCGAACTCGTGCATCGCGCCGAAGAGGGCCGGGTTGATGAAGTGCTCGTAGTAGCGCGTGGTGATGCGGATATCCTGCGTGGCCGAGTTGCTGGCGAAGGGATGGACGGTGGGGTCCAGCCGCCAGCTCTCGCGCCGGGCGCCGAGCGTCTCGATCAGGTCCCAGCAGAACGTCTTCTGGCGCTCGACCGGGAAACGGCCATGCAGCGGAGCGTCGCTGACGGCGTCCTGGCGCTCGCGAAGGGCGGCGATGAACGGGATCAACTCGGCCTTGAGGGCGTCGAAGATGGCCTGAACCTCGGCCGTCTTCATCTCCGGCTCGAACTCATCCAGCAGCACGTCGTAGGCGGCGGCGGTGTGGTCGTCGGCCAGGCACTCGATGTACTTGTGCTTCAGGTCAATGGTCTTCTGCAAATGCGGCAGGAACTGCTGGAAATCGGCCTCCTGGCGGGCGCGCGCCCAGGCCTGGCGGGCCAGCGCCGCCGTGCGCGTGATCTCGGCGCGCAGCGCCACCGGGACCTTGACGGCCTTCTCGTAATCGCGGCGCGCAACCCGGATCAGGCTGGCCTCGTCCGAGTCGTAGGGAAGCCTGGCCTCCTCATCGCGCAGGTCATCCAGCAGGCGGCCGAGGGCCGGATCGGTCAGCTTCTCGTGCGCGACCTTCTGGATCGTGGCCGCCTGCTCGGCACGCACCGCGCCCCCGCGCGCGGACATCATCGTCTGCAGGTCCCAGTTCAGGATCCAGCCGATCTTGACCAGGTCATGGATCTCGGACAGGCGGTTCTTGAGCTCGGCGAATTTTGGGTTCATCGGCGTGGGCGGTTGTGGATTTGAGATCGGTTTGATGAAGTATAGCAGAAGGCAGGAGGCCCGCCACGGCCAAGGGCGGCCGGGACGCAAAGCAAAGACGCGGAGCGCTGCTCCGCGTCTGAATGGGCTTCACATTGTGGCCCGCCCGTGGCCGCCGTTTAGCCGCCCGCCATGGCCCCCACGATCCGAAACGGTTCGGCGCCCTGAACCACCGGGTCGGGCAGGACGGCGTCGAGGGGCGCGTGCGAGAGGTCCTGCCCGCAGGCGAAGAAGCGGATGAAGGGCCGGCGCTGGCCCGTGACCTGGTCGCGGATGGTCCCGCGCAGCATCGGAAAGCGCGCCTCCACGGCGTCCAGGACTGCGCCCAACGTGGGCGGGCCGTCCACCTGAAACTCGACTTCTTTGCCGACGCCTGCCAGGGTACGCAGGTGATGCGGGAGCGCCACGCGGATCATGGCAGGGTCTGGACCTCGACCGACAGCACGGGGGGCAGATCGCGGACGATGGCGGTCCAACTGTCCCCGCCATCCGGCGAGGCGTACACCTGTCCGCCGGTGGTGCCGAAGTACACGCCACATGCGTCGAGCGAGTCGACGGCCAGGGCGCTGCGCAGCACGTTGACGTAGCAGTCGCTCTGCGGGAGACCTTTAGCGAGCGCCTCCCACTCATTCCCGCCGCTCCGGCTGCGGTACACGCGCAGCTTGCCGTCGGGCGGGTAGTGCTCGGAGTCGCTCTTGATCGGGACGACGTAGACGGTCTCCGGTTCATGGGCATGCACGGCGATGGGGAAGCCGAAGTCGGTCGGCAGGTTGCCGCTGACCTCGTTCCACGAGTCGCCGGCGTCGTCGCTGCGCATCACGTCCCAGTGCTTCTGCATAAACAGCACGCCCGGGCGCGACGGGTGCATGGCCAGGTTGTGCACGCAATGCCCGACCTCGGCGTCGGGGTCGGGGAGCTCGTACGGCGACTTCAGGCCGCGGTTGATCGGCCGCCAGGTCTCGCCGCCGTCGTCGGTGCGGAACGCGCCCGCGGCCGAGATGGCAACGAAAATCCGCCGCGGATCGGACGGGTCCAGCAGGATGGTGTGCAGGCACATCCCGCCGGCGCCGGGCTGCCACAAATGCCCTTTGACGTCGCGCAGGCCGGGCAGCTCCTGCCACGTCTGCCCGCCGTCGCTCGAGCGGAACAGGGCGGCGTCCTCCACCCCGGCGTAGACCGTGTCCGGGTCGGTCAAAGAGGGCTCGAGACGCCACACACGCTTGAACTCCCAGGGATGCTGGGTGCCGTCGTACCACTGGTGCGTGCCCGGGACGCCGTCGTACGCGAACTTGTTGCCCACCGCCTCCCAGGTCTGGCCGCCGTCGTTCGAGCGCTGGATCAACTGCCCGAACCAGCCCGTGGACTGGGAGGCGTACAGGCGGTCGGGGTCGGCGGGCGATCCATTCATGTGGTAGATCTCCCAGCCCGCAAAATGGGGGCCGCTGACCTGCCAGCGTTTGCGTTTGGCGTTCGACGTCAGGATGAACGCGCCCTTGCGCGTGCCGACCAGCACTCGAACTCGGCTCATGGTGTTTTCCTCCGTCACGGTTTGAGTGTGCACAAGGCCTGGCGGATTTCGCCCAGGTGATAGGCGGTGTGGGCGAGGGCGCCGATGGCGCCGCCGATCTGCCGCTCGTCCGGCCACTCCGGCGTGTCCCGGATGAGGGCCTTGAGCCGGTCGTAGCTCGCGCGCAGACCGGTCTTCAGCGCCTCCTATTCATCGGGAGCGACGACCTATGTGGTACGCCAGTTCGTGATCTTTTGCAGGCCGGTTTTCCTGGCCAGGAAACTAGCGCGTTGAGCCGCCTTTGAACGACAGGCCTCCGGCCGCCAGCGCGCGGCGCAGCAGCTTGATCGCCTTGGGCCCGATGCCGTGCAGGCGCTCGACTTCGGCCTGGCTGTGCCGGGCGAGCTGTTCCAGGCGCGCGATCCCGGCTGAATCCAGCGCCCGCCGCGCGGGCGCGGCCAGGCCGGGCGGCAGATCGCTGTTGGTCATTGGGCGCGAGGTTTCTTTGTTCATCACGGCCTTTCTGGCCCAGACCGCCTGGGCAGGTCTCAGCCAATATTCTAGAACGAATATTCTAATAAATCAAGACCCGATCAGGTCTATTTTGGCTCGGCCGGGGTCGTCGCCGAAGGGACTGCGCCTCACGCCTGAGGCGCCTGCGCGCCGGCAAAGGGGCCGGCGCGGTCAGCGGCCAGCGTGCGGATCTCGTCCACTGCCGCGCGCGCCGAGGCGGCCTCCTCCGGGGAGAGGGCCAGGGCCGCGAACTCGGCCTCGTCCAGCACCAGAGCCGAGCCGTCCGGGTTCACCCACACGTCCAGGGCCAGGTCCACCTGCGCCACCTCCCCCTCGGCCAGACGCGCCGGGCGGGCGATGTTGCAGTACCAGCCCCGCAGGGCGTCGCTGCCCGCCGCGCGGACCTCGAAGACGTTGTACCAGCGGTCGGCGTAGAAGTGCTCGATGAACCGGTCGCCGCGCTCGAAGACCGTGTAGCCCAGGTCCAGCCGGTCGTAGCGGGTGAAAAAAGCTTCGAGCGTGATGGATGTGGCCGTGCGGTCCAGCACCCGGCTGGCGGCGTAACGGAAGGTCTCGCGGCCGTCCAGGTCCAGTTTGCGGATGATCCAATCGGTCATAAAGACTTCAAGCCGGTCCGTAGACGCGCCGGATCTCGGCCGCGCGTTCCTCCGTAATCAGCTCCGGCTGGCCGAGCTGGAGGGCCTGGTGGTAGACCTGCAGGCCCACTTCGGCGTCCAGGGCCAGCTCGAAGGCCTGCTCCAGGTCCTGGCCGATGGCGACCAGCCCGTGGTTGCGTAGCAGGCAGACTTTGAGGCCCGGCCGGTTGGAAAACAACTCGACGGTGACGACACCGGCCTCCGGCGTGCCGGGGCAGGCCCAACGCGCGACCGGGATGGGCGCGCCGCACGCATACAGCTCCAGCGTCGCCATCGGCACCTCCCGGCCGAGCGCGGCAAAGGTGAGGGCGAACGGCGAGTGGGTGTGGCAGACCGCGCCGACCCCCGGCAGGCATCTCAGGATGGCCGTGTGCATCGGCGTCTCCGACGAGGGCCGGCGGGGCGCGTCAACCGGCTTGCCTTCCAGGTCGACGATGGCGATGTCCGCGGGGCGCAACACGTCGTATTTAATGCCCGCGGGCGTAATGGCGACATAGCCGTCCTCGGTGCGGGCGCTGAGATTGCCGGCCGACAGGCGGATCAGGCCGGCGTCCCGCGCCTTTATGACCGTCTCATACACCTGCTCGCGAATAGCCTGGTAGGTCATCATATTGCCTCCGCACACGGTTTTGATCTGCGGCGAGCCGGCGCGGCCTAACCCCAGCGCCTTCGGGCGCCAGGGCGACCAGGCCGGCGGTGGCCTGGGCGCGCAAGGCCGTGGAACAAAGCAGGAGGTCCGGGGCCAGGTTCTGAGCCATCAGGAGCGCGCCTATGCGCGGGGCCGCCTCCCGGCCACGCTTGTTGAGCGGGCGGTCATGGTCGGCCAGGGCCGGACCGCTAGCGGGCCGGCCGGCGCGCGACCAGCTGCGCCACCGCTTTGCGCCGGGCCGCGCGGCCGCCGCGCCAACCCTCGAAATCAACGAGCACGTCCCAATCACAGAAAGCGGCCCGCAGCTCGCCTGGCTCAAGCAGATGGCCCGGATCGAGATCGGGTCTGACCGCCAGCATGGCGCGCGTCATCGTCTCGGCGACCAGCACCCCGCCCGGTTTCAGGGCGCGCCGATACTGCGCCCACAGGTCGCGGTTCAGGTAATAGAAGTTGAGGATCACGTCGAACTTCTCAGATGGGAGCGTGAAGCGCGTCAGGTCGAGCACGACGGCGCCCAGGGCCGGCAGGCGGGCCTTGGCGCGGCGCACCGCCACTATCGAAATGTCGACGCCGATCACGCGCAGGCCGCGCTCCAGCAGCAGCGCCGCGTTGCCGCCCAAACCCATCGCCACGTCCAGGGCCAGGCCCGCCGTGGGCAACAGGTGCGCCACCTCGCGCAAGAGCGGGCGCGGCGACGCGGGCCAGTGGGCGGCCGGGTCCTGGTAGCGGGCATTCCAACGCAAGGCGTCGTCGAGCGGCATGGCCGCAGTATAGCCTCTCCGGTGGACCGTGGGCGCCTGGATACTTCAAGCCAAAGCTCTCACACAGAGGAGCGAACACGGTTTCAATCAGACTGGAGGCTGGCCCCCGACACGCCGGCAACTGCGGTCGGACAGCTGGGGATTATGACCGGAGCCTTCCTTCTCTGTCTACCCGCCACCCGGCGCAATAGGCATCAAGCGCCAGTCCGACATCAAGCGGCGCAGGCGCTTTTCGACGCGCTCGACAAACTCGGGGGCCTGGATCCGCCAGGCGGGGTTGGGCTCGGTCAGGACGAAATGGACCAGCCCCAGGCCGCGCGCGACCGGGACCAGCCAGCGAAACGAAGCGCCCGTTCCTGCCGATGAAGGTGAACCGAATCCCCGTTCAGCGGACCAGAGGCCGGTTGAGCTCCGTGCGCCAGTTGGCCGGGTCCGGGTCCGACTCCGGGCCGGCGACGTAGCGCTCCCAGAGCTGTGGGCCGGTCGTGTACCCCTGGGCCGCAATCCAGGCCTCGAACTCACCCCACGCGGACTCGAGTCCCTCATACGGCCCGTGATACACCGTCCGCACCACCGTCGCCGCTGGCAGTCCGCCCGCCTGCACACGACCGATGGGCTTGAGCGGGGATGGGACCGGCACGCCGATCTCGAAATCAAAGACGTCCGGGTCCATGCGCAGGTGGTAGGTGTACCACGGCCCCGCCGGGGCGAGGCCCTGGGCGGCGACGGCGGCCATCAGCTCGCTGTAACCCGGCCCCATGACGTTCTGAATCTCCGCCCGCGGAATGGTCAGCCGGATGACGGCGGCGGCCTGGGTCGTGGTCTGTTCAATTTGTGGTTTGTCGAGCATGGAGGTCTCCTTTTGCTGCTTGACCTTCTGAAATAATCGGAGTAAGATTATCTTAGAATATTTGTTCTGATTATTCAAGACCGAATTTTTCCCGAAATCGGCCGGTCCCGGAAGTCGAACTGCCCGGCCACAGGCACATCTTTGACGCCGGCCGCCCCTGGCCCGCCCACGGTGCCCCCCACATAAGGAGAAAAGCGTGTTGCCGAGAGAAGCGGACCCATCTCAGGACGACCGGCCGTTCACGGAGGCCGGGCCCCAGACGAAAACCTTTCACGCGGTCCTGGCCAACTCACTGATGGCCTCGGTGATCAACAATTTTGTCTGGTTTGCCATCACCTTCTGGGTGTACCTTGAGACGAAGTCGGTGATTGCCACCTCGGTCATGGCCGGCATCTACACCATCACGGTCGCCCTGTCCGGCCTCTTCCTCGGGGCCCTGGTCGACCGGTATCCGAAAAAGAGGGTGATGCTGCTCTCCAGCTTCGGCTCGCTCGGCCTGTATGCGCTCGCCGGCGTCGTCTTTGTCTCGACCCCGCCGGCGGTCTTCACGCATCCTTCCAGCGCCGCGCTCTGGCTGTTCATCGTTCTGGCGCTGGCCGGCGCCATTGCGGGCAATCTGCGCGGGATCGCCCTGGCGACGCTGGTGACGATCCTGATCCCCGAAGAAGGCCGCGACAGGGCCAACGGCCTGGTCGGGACCGCGAACGGCGTGGCGTTTCTGGCCGCCTCCATCTTCAGCGGCCTGGCCGTCGGCTTTCTGGGCATCGCCTGGATGCTGGGCCTCGCCCTCGGGCTGACCCTCCTGGTCCTGGTCCACCTGGGGACGATCCCGATCCCGGCCCTGTCCGGCGGCTCAGGCCCGGCGGCCCAGGCCCCGCCTGACGCGGACCATCTGGACCTGCGCGGGACGATCCGCGCCATCCAGCTGGTGCCCGGACTGTTCGGCCTGATCTTCTTTCACACCTTCAACAACTTCCTGGGCGGCATCTTCATGTCCCTGATGGACGCCTACGGCCTGCTGCTGGTGTCGGTGCAGGTCTGGGGCGCCCTGTGGGGGCTTCTCAGCCTGGGGTTCATCGTGGGCGGCATGATCGTCGCCCGCCTGGGTCTGGGCCGGAACCCGCTGCGGACGCTCTTCCTGGCCAACCTGGTCATGTGGGCGATCTGCTGTGTGTTTACACTGCAGGCCTCCATCCTGCTGCTGGCGACCGGGATGTTCGTCTGGTTGTGCCTCATCCCGGCCGTCGAGGCCGCCGAGCAGACGATCCTGCAAAAGGTGGTGCCGCCCGAGCGCCAGGGGCGTGTGTTCGGCTTCGCCCAAAGCGTCGAGCAGGCCGCGTCGCCCGTCACCGCCTTCATAATCGGCCCCATCGCGCAATGGTTCTTCATCCCGTTCATGACGACCGGGGCCGGCGTGGAGCTGCTCGGCGCCTGGTTTGGGACGGGGACGGACCGCGGCCTGGCCCTGTTGTTCACCCTGGCCGGGCTGCTCGGCCTCCTCGTCACGCTGCTGGCGATGCGGTCGGACGCCTACCAGGCGTTGTCGGAGAACTATGCGAAGCCGGAGCTGGCGGCGCAGCCGGCTTAGCGCGCTTTCCGTTTGCCTGAACGCCGGGCGCCGGCCCCAAAGACGACGGCTGTAGAATAGCGGCGTCGGCCAGTCCTTAAGCGAATAGGAGATAAGACATGCTGCTGGAGACCACCGCCATCTCGGATCTGCGCGCCGCCGTGCGCGGCCGCGTCATCCTGCCGGGCGAGGCCGGATACGACCAGGCCCGCACCGTGTTCCCCGGCGGCATTGACCGCCGGCCCGCCGTCATCGTGCGGGTGGCGGACGCGGCGGACGTCGCGCGCGTCATCAGCCTCGCGCGCGAGACCGGACTGCCGCTCGCCGTCCGCAGCGGCGGCCACAGCGGCGCCGGCCACGGCGTCGTCGACGGCGGCCTCGTGCTGGACCTGGCGGACATGCGCGCGCTGCACGTCGACGTCGAACGGCGCACCGCCTGGGCCGAGACGGGCCTGACCGCGGGCGAATACACCACGGCGGCCGGCGCTCACGGCCTGGCGACCGGGTTCGGCGACACCGGCTCGGTCGGGATCGGCGGGATCACGCTGGGCGGCGGCGTGGGCTACCTCGTCCGCAAGCACGGCCTCACCATCGACGACCTGCTGGCCGCCGAGCTCGTGACCGCGGACGGCCAGCGCCTGCGCGTGGACGCCGAGGCGCATCCGGACCTGTTCTGGGCGATCCGGGGCGGCGGCGGCAACTTCGGCGTCGCGACGCGTTTCCTGTTCCGGCTGCACCCGGTCGACACGATCCTGGGCGGCCTGCTGCTGCTGCCGGCGACGGCTGACGTCATCGCCGCGTTCATCGCCGAGGCGGAGGCCGCGCCGGATGAACTCTCGACCATCGCCAATGTCATGCCCGCCCCGCCCATGCCCTTCGTGCCGGCGGAGTATCATGGCCGGCTCGTCGTCCTGGCCATGCTGACCTATGCCGGCGACGTCGAGGCCGGCCAGCGCGCCGTCGCCCCGTTCCGGGCGCTCGCCGCGCCGATCGTGGACATGCTCCGGCCGATGCGCTACCCCGAGATGTATCCGCCGGAGGACGACTCGTATCACCCGACCGCGGCGGCGCGCACGCTGTTCATGGACTCCATAGACCGCCGCATGGCCGAGGCGATCCTCGACCGCCTCGAAGCCTCAAACGCCTCGATGCGCGTCGCGCAGCTCCGGGTGCTGGGCGGGGCGATGGCCCGCGTGCCCGCCGACGCCACCGCCTTCGCGCACCGCGCAAGCCGGATCATGGTCAACCTGGCCGCTTTTTACGAGGGGCCGGAGAACCGGGTCGTGCGCGAGGCCTGGGTGGCCGAGTTTGCCTCGGCGCTGCGCCAGAGCGACCACGGCGCGTACGTCAACTTCCTGGGCGATGAGGGCGCGGCGCGCGTCCGCGCCGCCTACCCCGGGACGACCTGGGATCGGCTGGCCGCGATCAAGCGGCGCTACGACCCGACCAACCTGTTCCGGCTCAACCAGAATATCCCGCCCGCCGCGCTATAGGCGCGCCGGCGGGTCAGCGGTCCACGCTCGAGACCGCGCTGCGCCGCGAGGTCCTGAACTTGCGCCGATTGTTCCTTTCCAAAAATCCAGGTACACTTCAGCCTGATCATCACTCCCGAAAGGTCAACCGCCCGCATGTCGGCCTCAACGCCTGATCGCCCGGTCATGGAATTACGGATTGCGTTCACCGCCCGCGAGTACGAGCGCCTGGTGAAGTTCTATTGCGACGGTCTCGGGCTGGAAACGACCCAGGTCTGGCCCAGCGAGCAGGGCCGGGCCGTCATCCTCGATATGGGCCGGGCCACGCTGGAGATCTTCGACGAGAAGCAGGCGGACACGATTGACCGGCTGGAGGCGGGGCAGCGGCTCAGCGGTCAGATTCGCTTCGCGCTGCAGGTGCCGGACCTGAAGGCCGCCCTGGAGCGATTGCTCGCGAACGGCGCTGTCCTGGTTCACCCGCCGGTGATGACGCCCTGGGGGGACTACAATGTGCGTCTCCAGGACCCGGAGGGCATGCAGGTCACGCTGTTCCAGGCGCCCGAGTCGGCGTGAAGCCGGCCCGCCGCACGGCGCGGGGCCGGGACGGGCGGGGGCGCCCGGCATCCGGGCAGGGACAAAGCAAGACGCGGCCTGGCTCGCGATGCAAGCCGGGCCGCGTCTGCAACTATCGAAGGCCGTTACAGGCCGAATCCGGCGGGGTTTGCGCGCCGGAAGTCACCCGAGAGGTCGGACCTGTTACGCGCCGGGCTTACGGGCCGTGACCATGGCCGAGTAAGGCTCATTCTTCGGCGCCCGCCCCCCGTTCCTTGGCTGGACCTTGACCTCGATCAGGCCGGCCTGCTCCAGGCCCTGCGCATACTCGCGCCAGTCGATGGCCCCGGCCAGGCACGCGCTCCAGGCCTCCGGGTCGTCGCGCAGCGCCGCCGGCATCTCGCCGTCGATGACGATGTCCGAGACCGCCACGCGCCCGCCCGGCTTGAGCACTCGCGCGATCTCGCGGAAGACCTGCGGCTTGTCGGGCGAGAGGTTGATGACGCAGTTGGAGATCACGGCGTCCACGCTCCCGTCCGCCACCGGCAGGCTCTCCAAAAAGCCCTGGCGGAACTCCACGTTCACGGCGCCGATCCGGGCCGCCGCCGCCCGGGCGCGCTCCAGCATCTCGGGCGTCATGTCCACGCCCACGACTCGGCCCGCCGGGCCGACCTGTTTGGCCGCCAGGAAACAATCCAGGCCGCCGCCCGAGCCCAGGTCCAGCACCGTCTCGCCGGGCCGGAGGGCCGCCGCGTCGATCGGGTTGCCGCAACCCAGGGTGAAGCCGGCGACGTCAGCCGGCAAACCTTCCAGCAACTGCACCGAGTATGATGCGTCGTCGCAACAGGCCGCGTCGGCGCCGGGCGAGCAACAGCTTGAGCCGGCGCGGGCATGGCCGGCGTAGTGCTCGCGGACGGCGGCATGAACGGGGGTAACTTCAGTGGACATGTGTGGGTCTCCTTGCATAGACAGGGGTCGATATTTTGGGTCAAAATATCGGGCCGTGTGACGCCCTGGCCAGCGGCGGCACGGCCCGCACTCAACGGATCAGGATATCTTTGATGGCGACGGTGGCCGCGCTCTCCGGGGCGAAGGTCTGCATCAGCTGCCCGCAGCACGCCGCCACCTGTTGCTGGTTGAGCGTGTAAAACGTCTGTCGGCCTTCCGGGCGGACGGTCACCAGGCCGGCGTCGCGCAGGATCGCCAGGTGATGCGACACGGTCGGCTGAGAGACGCCGGTCTGCTCGACGATCTCAGACACCGAGCGCCACTCACAACAGCAGAATTGCATGATGCGCTGGCGGGTGTCGTCGGCGATGACCTTGGCAAATTCTATCGGGCTGAGCCGGGACATATCGACGCTCATCTATGATCTATTATATAGACACGGGTCGATTTGTCAAGCCTCAATCGGGCTTACGCTGCCGCCCACCGCTCTTCCAGGTCCAGGAACACCGGGACGACCGCCGGGTCAAAATGGGCCCCGGCCTGCTGACGGATATGCGCCCGCGCCGCCTCCCTCGACCAGGCGGGCCGATAGGGCCGGTCGGAGCGCAGGGCATCCCAAACATCCACGACCGCAAAGAGGCGCGCCGCCAGCGGGATTTGCTCGCCCGTGAGGCCGCGCGGGTAGCCGGTCCCATCCCATTTCTCATGATGACAGTAGGGGATGTCCAGCGCCGGCCGCAGGAATTCGATCGGCGACAGCATGGCGTAGGCCAGCTCCGGGTGCCGGCGCATGCTGGCCCATTCCTCGTCGGAGAGGGGGCCGGGCTTGAGCAGGATGGCGTCCGGCACGCCCATCTTGCCGATATCATGCAACAAGGCGCCGCGCCGGATGTGGACGAGCGCTTCGGCGCTCAGGCCCATGGCTTCGGCCAGGGCCAGCGTCATGTCGGTCACCCGGCGAGAGTGGCCCTCGGTTTCCCGGTCGCGCAGGTCCAGCGCCCGCGACCAGCCCTCGATGGTGGCGTCGTAAGCCTGGGTGAGCTCGGCGTTCGAACGCTGAAGGTCATCAAACAGGCCGACGTTCTCCACCGCCAGGGCGGCCTGGCCGGCCAGAGTCTCCAGATAGTCCAGCCACTCCTGATCCGGGTTAAGCGGCGCGCGGTGGAACACCTCCAGCAGGCCTTTGAGCTGCCCCCGAAAAATCAGGGGCGCGGCGAAATATGCCTTGAAGCCCTCGCCCTGGAGAAGCTCGCTCCGGCCCGGAGGCGCCGGGGAACGGGCCAGATCAGGGATCGCCGCGATCCGGCGTTCGCGGGCGGCCTGCCCGGCCAGGCCATCGGCCAACGGCAGATGCGCGCGCTCGATGAGGCGCGTCCGGAAGCCGTGGCTGGCCGCATGCTCCAGCGTTTGCCGGGGCCGGTCGAGCAACAGGATCGCCCCGGCCTCAACCTGAAGCTGAGCCAGGGTTTGCTCCAGAAGGACGTTAAGGACCGGGCGCAGCTCAAGGCTCGAGGCGATCGTCACATCCACCTGACGCAGGGCCTGCACGCGGCGCAGCCGGCGCTCGGTCTCGGCAAACAGGCGCGCATTCTGGATGGCGACGGCGGTCTGGTTGGCGAACAGCAACAGCAGCCGTTCGTCGTGCTCGTCGAAGGCGCCGAGCCGCCGGCTCAAGACGCCCAGGAGGCCCTGCATCCGGCCCTGATGCTGCACGGGCACCCAGAGCCCGGAGCGCAGTTCCGGGTCGATCACGATGTAGCGCGGATCGGAATACAGGTCCGGCACATTCAGCGGCAGCCGGGTGCGGATGACATCATGGACGACGCTTCTTTCGCTCGTCAGCTGATCGGTCAGCCCGCGCAGCCGCGCGCGGGCGGCGTCGGAGTGTCCCAGGGTCAGCTCCAGACTCAACGCTCCCGTTTCCGCATCGACACGGAAAAACTCAATCACATCGGCGCTCAGAGCCTGGCCCGTGACCTTGGCCAGGTACTCCAGCTGCAGGCGCGGCTCCAGCACGCTGTTGAGCGCCAGCGCGGCGTCGTACAGCAGGGCGAGCTGGTCGGCCCGCCAGCGGGCCTCGTCCAGGGCCTGGGCGTTGTGAACGGCGCTGGCGGCGTGGCTGGCCAGAAGGGTGAGCAGGTCGGCGTCGGCCTGGCTGAAGCGGCGGCCGGTTGGTCCGACGTCGGCCAGCCCCAGCACGCCGACCAGGCTGCCGCCGGAGAGCATCGGCGCGCCCAGCACGGCGCTGAAGGGGATGTCTTCGAAGCGAGGCGAGCGCCCTTCCCAGGTATGGTAATCCTCCAGCCGGAGAGGCTGCCAGGTTTGCGCCACGCGCCCGATCATGCCCTCCCCGGGCCGCACGCGCACGCCCGGCTGAATCGGCAGACCGCGCACCATCTCGATGGTCAGCGCGTCGCCGGCGAGATTTGTCAGGGCGATCAGGGCGCCGCTGGCCGGGATCAGGTCCAGGGAGCGGGTGACGATGGTCTCCAGCAGCCAGGGCAGGTCCTGTTGGGCGGCCAGCTCGCGGGCCACGGCATGCAGGGTCGCGAACTCATCCGCGCGGCGCCGGGCCTGCTCGTACAGGCTGGCGCGCTGGAGGGCGTTCGCGGCGATGTCGGCGATGACCTCCAGCAACCGCCATTGGGCCGGTTCGATGGCCTGCTCGCTGCCGACGGCCAGCGCGCCGATGGCCTGCCCCTGCGCGATGAGCGGCGCAATCGCCGCCGCGACCATGCCCTCGGCCAGGGCCAGGCGACGCGGCTGTGGGTCCTGCGGGACGGCCTGGCTGACAACGGGTTGCCCGGCGGCGATCATGCGCCAGCTTGTCCCGGCGCCGGCTGGGAGGCGCTGCCCGGCCATGGCTTCCCAGGCGCCGCGCGCCGCCTCGACCAGGGTCTCGCCGGTTTCCGGTTCGACGCTCACCAGCGCCACGTCCTCGACGTCCAGCAGCGTCCGGGTCTGGTCGAGGATGGCCGGCAGCATCTCGGCCCGGGCGACGGCCGTGCGCAGCGCGGCGCTCACGGCGACGATGGCGGCCTGTTGGCGTTCCTCCTGCTTGCGCGCGGTGATGTCGCGGATGATTTTGAGCAACACCGGCTCGCCGTCGACCTCGGCCCCGTGCGAGCTGACCTCCACCGGGAAGGTGCGCCCGTCCTTGCGGCGGTGCATGGTCTCGAACAAGAGGTCCTGACTGGCCGCCTGCGCCAGCTGCCCGGTGGCGGCGCGCCGCGTCTCCGGTGCGCGCAGGTCGAACACGGTCAACGAACGCATCTCCTCCAGCTCGTAGCCGTACAACCTGAGCGCGGCCGTGTTCGCGTCCAGGAGGCGGCCATCGCCGGGGCGAACAAACAGCATCGCGTCGCTGGCGTGGTTGGCCAACAGCTGGTAGCGGCGCAGGGCCGCCTCCGTCCGCCGGAGCTCAGTGATATCCGAGATCAGGGCCAGCAAACAGGGCTCGCCGCTGATGGTGATCACCGAGCCGGACACCAGCCCGACGATCACACGCCCGCTCCGGCTGCGGTAGGAGAGCTCGATCCCGGACACGGCGCCTTTTTCGCGCAACTGGTCGTACACGCGCGCCCGGTCCTCCGGCGTGATCAACCCCAACTCGAGGGTCGTGCGCCCCAGGGCTTCGGCGCGGGTGTAACCGGAGAAGCGGGTGAAGGCCTCGTTCACCTCGAGGATGCGGCCGTCGCTCAGGGCGGTGACCATGATCACGACCGACAATTCGCGGAAGATCGTGGTCAGGCGTTCCTCCGACTCGGCCAGCGCCTGCTCGGCGCGGCGGCGCTCGGTGACATCCGTGAAGATGGCCGCGAACTGGCCGTGGGCCGGGCAAAACGCCACCACTTCAAAATAACGGTCCAGGGCGCGCGCGTAATTCGTCAGGCGCGCCGGCTCGCCCGTCAGCGCCACCCGGCCATAAACGTCAATCCAATGCCGTTCGGTCCCGGGCAGGACCTCCAACACTGTCCGCCCGACGACCCGCTCGCGGGCCAGGCCCGTCAGGGCTTCAAAAGCCGGATTGACGTCCAGGAAACGGTAATCCACCGGCCGGCCGGCCTGGTCACAGATGATCTCATGCAGCGCGAAACCCTCCTGCATGGCCGTGAACAGATGCCGGTATCTCGTCTCAATGGCCCGCAAGGCGGCCGCGGCCGGCGGAGGCGCCGGTCGCCCGGGAGCGGCTCGACCCGGGGACGGCCGGCTGCGGCGATGGCGGGACCGGGTTGGTGGAGGGAGGCGCATGATTTTCCGCAAGCAACGGAGTCCGGCCCATGCCCCGTGGACGGCAACAGCCTTCAGGGCCCCGGTCATCGGCCGACTCGCCCGACACTTTAACCGGCGGGAGTTTCCCGGTCAAGCGCCCCTCTGGACCTCTCGGCGGCGGGGCGCCGCCAGCGAAGACTCTCCTGATCCGGCGGCAAAGCCCGCCCCCGGCGGCCTCCACAGATGGGGGACCGGGCCGTTGACCCGCCAGGCCCGGCTGGGAAAGCGAACGGCGGGCCGGCCTTCAGTGGGCGGGTTTGCGGGCCAGGAAGAGGTCGCGCGCGTGGTCGTCGTGAATGATCTCAGGCTGGAAGCCGACGGCGCGCAAGAGGCGCAGCCACTCCGCGCGGGGGAATAATCCGCACCGATGCTGCTCGTGCTCGACCCGCGCCGGCTGAGCGCCCTCGCGCAAGAGGTAGACGTACTCGACCGTGTAGACCGTGTCGTCGTCGTCGGGAGCATGGGCCCATTCCAGATAGCGCACGGCCCGGCCGGGGCCGTCGCGGCCGCCGTGCTCCGCCGAGGGCTGAAAGGTCTCCCGCACGTGGTCCGGGACGAACAGGGCCACGCCGCCCGGCTTGCAGTGGAGCGACGCGGTTTCGAGCGCCTGCCCCAGGTCGTGGAGGCTGGTCATGTAATCAATCGCATCGTGGACGAAGACCGCATCGAACTGGCGCCCCAGCCGCAGGGAGCGCATGTCGCCCTCCCGGTGTTCGCACTCCGGGTTCAGGGCGCGGCTGATCGCCAGCATCTGCGGCGCGAGGTCGGTCAGCGTCACCTGCGCGAACAGCCGCTTGAGGTAAAACGCGTTGCTGCCCCCGCCGCAGCCCAGCTCCAGGAGCGAGGGCGCCGCCGGCAGACCGGCCTCCGCCAGCGTCTGCCCGAAGAAAGCGGCCTCGTCCGCATAGTCTTCCAGCGGCGAGAGCAAGGGCCACCAATCAGCCAGTTCGGAGTAGAGTTTCAGCATGCGGCTCCTATCCAAGCCTCTGAAGTATAGCCGCAATCTCGATCAACGCCTGGAAGCTTGCCACCATCCGGGTATTGGAGCCGAAATTCATCACGATGTGCGCCGCCCGGGAGGGATCGTAGAAGAGATGGGTAGCCAGAATCCCGATATGGCCTTTAAGCCTGGGCAGGCGCCCCAGCAAAAAGAAAAATTCCGCGAAGCGGATCTCCATCATGCCTGAGCCGTAGTAAATCCCCGGCCGGAACCGGCGCTGGCAGGCGTCCATGGCAGCCAGCGCGGCGCTCGGGATCAACTGGCCGCCGCGCAGCGCCCGGCTGAACTTGAGCAGATCGGCCGGGGTCGAAATGATCCCCCCGCCCGCCCAATCACAGCTCAGGCTCTCGAACCGGCTGATCTCCACCTCGTTGAACCAAATCGTCTCAATCGCCTGGCCGGGCGCGCGCCCCGGCTCGGCATGAAACATCAGATACGAATCGCGCATCTCCAGCGGCTCAAAGATCTCCTCCGCCAGATTCCGGGCGAAAGACCGGCCGGTGGCCCGTTCGATGATCAGTCCGAGCAGGACGTAGCCCGTATCCGAATAGTTGAACACCTGGCCGGGAACGCCGACTGCGGCCTGATGGTCGCGCGTGAAGTCGATCAATTGCCGGGGCGTCCAACGGACCTGCGGGCGGGAGAGCACCTGGTCGAGGAAGGCCCGGCCGTCGGCCGTCCGCCCCTCGAAGTAATCGGCGATCCCGGACGTGTGGCTCAACAAATGCTCGAGCGTCACCTGCTCGGCGTAATCCACCCCCCGATATACAAACAGCCGATCCAGGTCCGGGCGCGAGAAATACCGCAGCACGGGGTCGGTGACGCACAGGACGCCCCTTTCGGCCAGCCGGCGCACCAGGACGGCGGTGAAGACCTTGCCGATGCTGGCCACATGGAAGGGCCGGTCGGCGGAGTCGGACGGAAAGCGGTAATTCAGCCCCTGACGTTGTATGAGCTGAACCGGGCCTTCAAGCAGGGCATCTCGACGTTCTACAGCGCCAGTTACGGCAGCCTGCAGATGGCGGTGAAGAACCTGCTCGCCAAAGGGCTGGTGGTCTTTGAGGAACGGGTGGACAAAGGGCGCAACAAAAAGGTCTACACCATCACGCCGCCCGGCCGGGAAGCCTTTTATGCGTGGATGCTGGCTGAAACCCCGGTCACCAAACTGGAGGTGACCGCCCTCGCCAAGGTGTTCTTTCTGGGCCTTGTCCCCGGCGCGGCGCAGAAAAAACAGATCGTGGCCGAAATTCTGGCCAAGATCCGGTTCGTCCAAGATCAACTTGCTGAAATGAAGGCGGACCTCAGCCAGCTCGGAGTTCCAGCGGCCTATGAGGAGATTTTCAAATACCAGTTATTGACGCTGGACTACGGTCTGAAGGCGCACGCCTTCGCCAGGCAATGGTTCCAGGCCGTGTTGAACGATCTGGAAGCCTCCCCCGAAGCTGAGCCCCAGGCCAGGCCTGGCCGCAGACCGCGGAGGTCATGAGCGGTTGAACGACTCCCTGCCCTGCTCAACGAGCGCGTGCAGATCCCATCCCAACACGGCGCCGCCCGCCAGCGCCGCGCCGAGGTTGCCCAGGAACATCACTGTCAGCATGGTATTGCGTTCGGCCGCGTTCGGCCCGCCCACCACCCAGCCTGACCATTCCATCACCAGATTGATGATGAGAAAAGCGAGGGCCGCCGCGCCGCCCACGCGCCACAAGAGACTCCGGGCCAGCGACCCGTTTCGTAACCCAAAACCGATGGCCCACGCGCCCAGGCCAGCGATCAGGAAAGCCGAGGGGACGAACATCAACGTGAAGATGCGATGGATTGGAAACAGCGCGCCGATTTGCTCGACGACGAACGGCTCGACGGCGCTCAACCCGATGCCGAGCACGAGCGTGATGGGCGCGAAGCCCAACATCCCGGCCGCCGCCATCCGCCGCGCTTCGGCGCTGCCCGTCATCCGCCCCATCCACACGCCCCAGGCCGCGCTGCCGCCCAGGAAACCAAGAAAGGCTGGCCACGCCGCCAGCGAGATGTGCAGGGCGCTGGGCGAGAGGGTGCTGTGGCCGGGCAAGGACTCGAACACGAAAAAGCCGATCGCCGTGCCGAGCGCCAGCCCGCCGAACAGCGTGGTGACAGTGATGGCGGCGCCGGTCAGCGGCGCGCGAATTCGAGCGGAGCCCATAGCTGGCCTCTTTCGGTTTAGAACGGCTTGAAGACCATCAGCCACAGGATGACGGCCAGCCCGCCGAGGCCGATAGCGGTGAGCAGCAGCGGATTGCCCATCGCCAGCCGGGCCTCGATCTCCGCGGCGCCGGCCGGCTCCAGCGGTTGCTGCTGCTCCCCGTTCTCAAAGTACGGCAGGCCGGCCGCCTTGCGCGCCCCGCCGCAGACTCGCGAGCCCCATACGCTCATCGCCACGCCGATCGCGATGAGCAGGCCGAGCGAGGCCCAGATCCAGCCGCGCCCCCACCACCCGCCAAGAAAGCCGGCGGCGATGCCGCTGACGAGGCGCACCAGCAAAGACAGGTACATGACACCGTACGAGCTGGCCGAGAGTTCGAGCAGGGCCTGGACCCGTTCCAACCGGCGTTCATGCCGCAGGGCGAAGGCTGCGCTGGCCGAAGCGCCGTGCGCCAGCATAAAGCCGAGCGCGCCCGCGATATGCAGAAAAACAAGCCAGCTATACATGAGCCCTGCCTCCGGGGGCCGGCGCCGCCTGGCTACGGCTGCACCGGCGCGGTGAGATAAGCGTACAGGGCGGCCAGGTCGTCGTCGGTCATCCTGGCCGCGTTCTGCCAGGGCATGGTCTCTGGAAAGGGGTTGTTGCCGGGCCGGACGCCGCTGCGCATCATCTCGAAAAACTGCTCCTGGCTGAGCGTGCTCACCAGCGGCCGCGGATTGGGCACAGCCGGCCCCATCGAGGAGGCCTCCACGCCGGTGGCATCTGGCCCATGACAGCCCAGGCAATCGCCATACGTGGCCACGTACTTGCCATACGCGGCGGTCACGCCGGCGGGCGGCGCGGCGACGGCCTCCGGCCTGGGCGTCGGGGCCGGGAACATGCCCGCGCCGAACAGCAGCACGCCGATGAAGTTGACCTCGTCGCCAGTGGGGCCGCCGGCCGCGGCCGCCGGCTGGGTGCGCAGGAAGGCGATCAGCGCGGCCAGGTCAGCGTCGCTGATCTCCCCGGTTGAGAGGAGCGACATGAAGACGAGCGTCTGGCCATCCTGGTTTACGCCGTGTCGCAGGGCGCGGAATATCTCACCATCGCTGTAATTCACCAGTTTGCCGGCCGGGGTGAGATTCTCGACGGCCACCTGGCCGATGAAACCGAACCCCTCGTCCTCGCCGATGTTGTAGCCGCCGGAGAGCGGGAATGCTCCGGTCGGCTTTCCGCTGGCGTCCACCTGCCCGTGGCAGCCGACGCAGTTAACTTCCGCCAGATATTGACCGCGCGCGATCTGCTCGGGCGTGCCGGCCACTTTGAGGTCGGGCGCGGGTTTGGCGCCGGGGAAGTACAGAATGGCGATGCCCCTGCCGCCGGCCAGGGTGACGGCAGCCAGGACGAGTGTGAGCAGGCCTGCGCCCAGGCCGCCGGCGATCTTCACCCACAGCCGGCCGGCGCGCACGGCCCGCACCGTGAGCCAGCCCGCCCCGACCGTCAGCGCCAGCACGATCAACAGGATCAAAATGTTAGCCAGCATGTTGCCCTCCGAGTTTGATGGGACAGGTAACGGCGCTCAGGCCGTGGCCGTCCGCGGCACCGGCGCCCTTGTCGTCGCATGAACAATTTGCCTCCCCAACGGCGCGCGGCCCCTCACAATGGAAGACTGGGAGTTACGCTGCGGCCTCCGGCCGCGCGGCATCGCTGCCGGCCGCCTCCGGCGGCGGCTTCTGCGTCCATGCCTTCAAGTAAGCCGCCAGCTCGTCAATGGTTCCGAACCCCCGGCGCTCGCCCGTATGTGGGTTCTCCAGGCTGCAGCGCCAGGCCGGCGCGCCCCCCGCCTCGTCCCACAGGCTGAGCAGGAAGGTGTGGTAGCGCGGCGATCGGAGGCTCTGGTCTTGCGGCATGGTTCGACTGTGCTATTCTTCGCCTATCCTACAAAAACTACCGTTTAGAGATCATTTATTGGAGCGGGGATGGCGGCGGAGTTGCAGATTCGGCTGCTGGGCGGCCTGCACCTGGCGCTCGACGGCGCCCCTTTGACCGATTTCGTCTCCAACAAGGCCCCGGCGCTGCTGGCCTACCTGGCCGTCACCCGCCGGACCCACCAGCGGGAGGCGCTGGCCGCCCTGCTGTGGGGCGAGCGCGCCGAGGCCGATGCCAGGAACAATCTGCGGCAGGCGCTCTCCAACCTGCGCCGCCTGCTCGACCCCTACCTGCTCATCACCCGCGACACCGTGGCGCTCAATCCGCAGGCCGCCGTCTCTCTGGACGTGGCGGCGTTTGAAGAGCGCCTGCGCGCCAGCGCCCAGCCGGCCGAGGGCCTCGCCGCGCGGCTGGAAGAAGCCGCCGCCCTGTATCGGGGCGATTTCCTGGCCGGCGTCGCCGTCCGCGACGCGCCCGAATTCGAAGACTGGATGCTGGCCCAGCGTTCGCGCTTCCGCGAACTGGCCCTGCACGCGCTGCACACGCTCACCCAGTGGCACCTGCAGCGCGGGGACGCGGCCGGCGCCATCGACACCACCACCCGCCTGCTGGGGATCGAGGCCTGGCGCGAGGAGGCGCACCGGCAGTTGATGCTGGCCCTGGCGCGCAGCGGCCAGCGCAGCGCGGCGCTGGCGCAGTATGAGACCTGCCGCCGGGTCCTGGAGAGGGAGCTCGGGGTGGCGCCCTCGGCCGAGACCACAGCGCTATACGAACGCATCCGGGCCGCGACACGCCGACTGCACCTGCCGCCCTCGGCCACGCCGTTCGTGGGCCGGGCCGCGGAGCTGGCGCAGGTCGCCAGCCTGATGGCCGACCCCACCTGCCGGCTGGTCACCTTCATCGGCCCTGGCGGCAGCGGCAAGACTCGGCTGGCCCTGGAAGCGGCCGCCCGCGCCGCCGACGCCTTTCTGCACGGCGTCTGTTTCGTCCCGCTGGCCGGCGCCAGCGCGTTGGAGGTCGCCCCGAGCGCCGTCGCCGAGGCGCTGGGCCTGGCCCTCGACGGTAAGGTCGACCCGCGCGACCAACTCCTGGCCCACCTGCGCGACAAAGAGCTCCTGCTGGTGCTGGACAACCTCGAGCATCTCTCCGGGGCCGACGAGTTGGTGGGCCGCCTGGCGGAGGCCTGCCCGGAGGTGCGGTTCCTGGTCACCTCGCGCGAGCGGCTCAACCTGCACGGCGAACGGTTGATCGAATTGCGCGGGCTGGAGGCGCCGCCGGGCACAGACCAGGCAGCGGTCGCCGCCTCCAGCGCGGCCCAGCTCTTCGCTCACAGCGCGCGGATTGTGCGGCCGGATTTCGTCCTTGACCGTGAGGCGGCAGCGGTCGCCCGCATCTGCCGGCTGGTGGACGGCTTGCCCCTGGCCATCGAACTGGCCGCCGCCTGGGTGCGGCACCTGAGTTGCCAGGAGATCGCGGCCGAGATCGAGCACAATCTGGGCTTCCTGGCGACCACCCAGAAAAACGTGCCGGCCCGCCACCGCAGCCTGCAGGCCGCCTTCGAGCACTCCTGGGCTTTACTGACCGACGAGGAGCGCCGCGCCTTCGCCCGGCTGGCGGTGTTTCGCGGCGGCTGTGACCGGGAAGCGGCGCTGGCGGTGACACACAGCCCGTCGTCCCTGCTCGCCGCGCTGAGCGACAAATCCCTCCTCCGGCGCGATCCGGCCGGGCGGTACACCCTTCACGAGCTGCTCCGCCAGTATGCAGACGGCAAACTGCGGGCTGAACCGGAGGCCAGCGCCGAGGCGCAGGCGCGGCACTGCGAATACTACGTCGGCTTCATCAGCGCGCGCGCGGACGCCCTGAGCGATGCGCGGCAGAGCGCTGCGCGCCGGGAGATCGCGGCCGAGGCCGACAACCTGCGCGCCGCCTGGCGGTGGGCGGTTGGTCAACGGCGCCCCGATTGGCTCATGCCGGCGCTGGAAGGCCTGCGCGTTTTCCTGGAACAGGTTGGCTGGTACGCCGAAGCCGTGAGCCTGTTTGAGGCCGCGGCGGAGGCCGAGCGCGCCCGGGCGGGCGAGGCCAGCGCGCTGTATGGGCAGTTGCTGACGCGGCAAGCGTGGTTTTATCACCGGCTCGACCGCTTTGAGGCCGCGCGCCCGCTGCTTCAACGCAGCCTGGCGATTTTCCAGGACGCGCAACCGCCCCTGCCGGGTGAGGAGGCACTCTGCCGGCACTGCCTGGCCAACATGGCCCGGGCCGTGGGTGACTTTGCTGAAGCGATGGAGCAGTCCCAGCGGAGTCTGGCCCTTTACCGGGCCGCCGGCAATCCTCGGTCCATCGCCGCCTCGATAAACGCCGTGGCCGTGGCGCACGCCGAACGGGGCGAGTTTGACGAAGCCCGGCGGCTGCACGCAGAAGGCCTGGCGCTCCGACGGGAGATTGGGGATCGCCGCGGCGTCGCCACCGCGCTCGTCAATCTCGGTTTTGTGGCGCTCGGCCAGGGTCGCTATGCTGAGGTCAAGCCGCTGGAGCGCGAGGCCCTGGCCATTTTTCGCGAGATCGGTTACCCGATGGGCGAAGCCGTCGCGCTCAACAACTGGGGGGTCGCCTGTCAGATGCTCGGGGAATATGCGGAGGCCCAGGCGCTGCTCCGCGAATGCCTGGCGCTCTGCCGGGAGCTTGGGCACCGCCATATCGCCGCCCATGCGCTGGCCAGCCTGGGGGGCGTGGCCGGCGCGGTCGGCGAGTACCGCGAGGCCTGGCAGCATCTGCGCGAGGCCCTGCAGACGGCGCGGGAGATCGGCTCGATTTCGGCGACGCTGTTTGGGCTGGTAAGCGCGGCCGGCATACTCGCCCGACAGGGGGCCGAGGCGTGGGCGGCTGAAATCGCGGCGCTGGTCTATCACCACCCGGCCGCCAATCAGGAAACGAAGAACCGCGCCGCGCAATTGCTCGCCGAAGCGGAGGCGCCATTGCCGGCGCCGGTCCTGGCCGCTGCGCGGGAGCGGGGGCAGACGCGGGAACTGGCGGCGGCCGCCGCCGATGTCCTGGAATGGGCGCACGCCCGGCTGGCCGGTCCGGCAGAGTGAGCCGGGGCGCGCCGGCCGGTTTACGAGAATGCCGTCAACCGGCGGGCGGCGCCGTCATCATCGGCGCAGGGAGGCACAGCTTCCTGATCTTCTTCTGGGACCCGCTCGAGCCGCAGCCGCACGACCCGGACGTGAAGGCGCTCTTGCGAATGGCCGTGGTCTGGAACATCCCCATCGCCTGCAACCGGGCCTCGGCCGACTTCATGATCTCGTCCCCGCTCATGGATGGGGAGTACGACCGGCTCGTGCCGGATTACGAGGAATACCGGCACCGCCAGATCGTCGGCCGCGAGGCCGCGGCGCCGCCCGCCCTCATCCCCCCGGACATGGCGGGGTAGACGGGGAGACGAGCCCCACCGCTTTACACCGGCATCGGGATACGGCCCCGAAGTCTGGCCGGGCAAGAGATTTTCTGCTATAGTGATTGAAGTTCAAAATCTGCGCTCGGTTTCATAGGGAGAACTCGGCTCTCGCAACTCCGAGCCTGGTGGAGGCGGTCACTTCTAACGTGCCGCCTTTTTGCGTTTATTTCGGGCCGGCTTCCGCCGGACCAGACCTGCTCAAAGAGGGATTTCGATGATCTGGCTTGAATTCGCTGTGTGCGCCACGCTGCTGATTGGGGCCGCGACCCTGCTCTCGCGCTATGGCGACATGCTGGCCGAAAAGACCGGCCTGGGGAGAGTCTGGGTCGGCGGCATCATGCTCGCCGGCGTCACCTCGCTCCCTGAGCTGGCCTCCGGCGTGTCGGCCGTCGCCTGGCTCAACGCACCCAACCTGGCGGCCGGCGCCATCATGGGCAGCTGCCTGTTCAATCTCGCCCTGATCGCCCTGATGGATCTGCTCTACCAGCCCGGCTCGATCCTGGCCCAGGCCCAGGAGGGCCACATCCTCTCCGGAGCGCTGGGAGTGCTGCTGCTTGGATTGGCGGCGGCGAGCGCCCTGTTGGGGCCGGACATCAACGGCGTCGGGGTTTTGGGCATCAGCCTGGTGAGCGTGTCCGTGGTCGCGCTCTACCTGGTCGGCGCGCGGCTGATCGCGCGTTTCGAGCAGCGCCGGCTGGCGGAGGTCCTGGAGCAGGAGGCCCTCGTCCGCCGCTACGATCAGATCAGCGCCGCGCGGGCCTACGGCGCCTTTGTCCTGAGCGCCCTGGCCGTGGTCGCGCTGGGGATCTGGCTGGCGTCGATCGGCGACCGGCTGGCGACCGAAACCGGCCTGTCGCGCAGCTTTGTCGGCAACCTGTTCCTGGCGGTGAGCACGTCGCTGCCCGAGGTGGCGGCCAGCGTGGCCGCGGTTCGGCTGGGGGCCATCGACCTGGCCATCAGCAACGCGCTGGGGAGCAACCTGTTCAACGTGGCCCTGCTGGCCGCCTACGACGTGGCCGACGGGCGCGGCAACTTCTGGGCCTCGCTGAGCCCGGCCAACGCCCTGGCGGCCGTCATCGCCAGCATGATGACGGCCGTGACGATCATCAGCCTGATCTATCGCGCGTCGCCGCGGACGACGTACCGCCTCAACTGGGATGCCGCGGCGCTGCTGGCGATGTATATCGGCGCCATGTGGGTGCTGTACTGGATCGGGTGACGGCGCGGCAAATGGCCGGCTGCCCGCCCGGAGCAAGTTCCGTTTCGACGCGTTGACCTGCCCGGCCGGGGGCGGCGCCGTTTCAACGGCCTGTAGCTCGAAGCGTGCAGCCTCCCGACTTCGGCCCAGCCGGAGGCGGCGCCCGAGGCCCGCCCCTCCCGGTCGGAGCCGGGTTGAGGCGGGCGGATCCGGGGCGCGCGCTACGGCGTCACCCTTTCCGCCGCCAGTTGCGCCTGCCGCGCAAAGTCAATGGCCATGCCCAGCACGCGCGCGGCCTCCTGCGGGCTGTGGAAACCGGTGCTGTTCTCCGAGGAGACGAAATCCCAGCGCAGGGACGCGCGGCGGTGGAGCTGACGCGCTTCCGCCAGCTGTTCCTCCGTCGCGCCCGCCGCCTGGGCCGCCATGATCGCGTCGATCGCGTCCAGCAGCGCCTCCTCCGACCGGCGCAGCAGCTCGGCCGTGCGTCCCTGGATTGTGAGGATGCGCCCGCGCAGCGCCTCCTCCTCCTGCCGGTGGCAGGTCTGGCAGGCCTGGTTCACGTTCTCCAGCGGGCTGCGCAGCCAGTGGTCGGAGACCTTCACCGCGCCCTCGCGCATGTAGGGCATGTGGCAGTCGGCGCAGGACACGCCCGACTGCGCGTGCAGGCCGGTCGACCACAGCTCGTACTCCGGGTGCTGGATTTTGATCATGGGCGCGCCGCTCTCGGCATGGGTCCAATCCTTGAAGCCGTAGTCGTCGTAGTGAGCTTCGATGTTGTCGATCGTCAGACCCTGGCTCCACGGGAAGGTCAGCAGCTTGCCCTCGCCCTGGAAATAGTATTCGACGTGGCACTGGGCGCAGACGTAAGTGCGCATCTCCTGGCGCGAGAGCTGGTCCACATCGACGCCCCGCGCTTCGAGCGCATGGCGCAACGCCGGCCGCGTGATCCGCAGCGCCATCGTCTCCGGGTCGTGGCAATCGGCGCAGGAGGAGCCGATGTGCAGGCGGTCCTTCAGCTCGTTGTAGGGCGTGCGGTTGAAGGTTTCCCACCCCAGCTCGGCGATCAGCTGCGGCGCCTCGGCGGCATGGCAGTTGATGCAGGCGCCGGGCTGCTCCACCAGTTGCACGCGCAGGGTGTTCTTCTGATCAATTGTGGTGTAGTAGTGTCCCCGTTCCTCGTTGTGATCCTTCGAAAAGGCATAACCGGCCCAGATGCGGACCATGGCCGGATAACGCTCCAGCTTGCTGTAGGGGACGGAGCCGCCGTACGGCGTTTCGAGAGTGTCGTCCCGGGTGCGCAGGAAGGAGTCGTAGTGGCGCGGGAAGTTTTGTCCCCAGACGGCCGGGTCCAGCTCGTCGGCGGCGACCGCCACGACGCGCAGCGGGTATTCCAGCGTTTCGGCCTTTCGTTGCTGGATATTGGTCAGGAGAGCCGCCAGGCCGAGCATGACGAGCAGGCCGAGCGCCAGGGCCGCGCTCAGCCAGAAGACGCGGTTGCGGGTGACGGGTTTCTCAGACATGCGATGCCTCCTCGCAGAAGCCAGAACGATGGCGGTCGTCAACGGCCGTGCCCGACGCCGCCGTGGCAAACCAGGCAGTCGGTGGGCGCGTCGTCTTCGGCGTGGCTGATCAGGGCGACCAGCTCGGCGTGACAGTAGAGACAATTTTCCTGGGCGACCTCCCGGTTGAGCGTCGTGATGCGGATCGGCTCCGGAAAGCGGCCGGTGGTGAAGGCCACGCTGTGGTTCCAGCCGTTCAGCGCCTTGATCAGGTATTTGCCCGGAAACGTATGCGGCGTGTGGCAGTCGTTGCAGGTGGCAAACGCCTTGTGGGTGCCGCGGTGCCAGCCGTCATACACCTCGCGCATGATGTGGCAGTTGACGCAGGCGTCGGGGTTGTCGGAAAAGTAGGAGAGCCCCTCCGCGTAGGCGAAGGTGAACCCGCCCAGGCCGAGCGCGCCCCCGACGGCGGCGCTCAACAACAGCCACAGCCAGAATGGCTGGAAGCTGAACCCGAAGCGCGGCCTGCCAGGTGGACCATGAGGCGCTGACAAGTTGTCATCCATCGGATTTTCCCTCTGCGCGAACCCAGCCTCTTCAGCCAGGCGACCTCCGCCGCGAGGCCGCGATGCCCGCACCCCATCTTGAGCCCCGGCTGACTCCGGGAATGACATTGTCAACCCTTGCCTTGATCGCTTACAGCCACCGTGGCCGCTGACCGGCAGCGAGGAGACCGGAGCCTGATAGTCTCCGGTCCTTTGAGAGTAGCGGGGGCGGGATTCGAACCAGCGACCTCCGGTTTATGGTTCGGAAGCTGGCACCGCCAGCAAATTGTCTTCGGGCTCAGTCCTTTCAGGACACCGAACTACGACACTGTCCTAACCCCCTGAAGTGAATGGTTGCCAACAAGATACTGGCTTTTGCCGGCCAGCACAAGACCCAAACCTGAGCTCGTTCCAACATCCCGCGATCAACCGCGGCGATTTGGAAGCATCCGGACAAGCCCGGACCGCCTGCCGGGCCCGAACGAGAGTCGTCAGGCGCCGCGCTACGCAACAGCCCCCGCTCACAGATGGCCGGGGCGCTGCTCCGGCAGTTGAACGGCGGTCGCGCCCAGGCGTTTAGCGCCGGCACCCGGCCGGCCAGGTGCATCCCAACGCGCTTTGGGTGCCCGGCGGGATCGGGATCGCGCTCACCGGGCGCGGCCGCTTATTGCGCCGCCAGGCAGTCAGAACGACGGCCGGCCCAGGCCGGGGCCGGGAAGTCGGCGGTCAGCCAGTAGTAGCCCTCGCCGGCGCAGGCCCGGCACAGCACCTGGCCCTCCCGGACCACTTCGCGCTCGTTCATGATCTCCTCGCCGCAGACGTCACACAGCGCCTTCACGCCCGGCCGGCTGACAAGCCGGGCGACCGCGATTTTGAGCTGGACGGACTGCGCCATCAGCAAGGCCTCGGCCGGCATGCGCTGGTAACCCAGCAGCTGCGCCTCCCACTTGTTACGGGCTTCCGGCGCATAAACGCGGGCCTGCTCGCGGCAGCCGGAGCGCGGCGCGATCCGCACCGCCCGGTCTGTCTGCGTATCCACGAACGTGGCCGCGACCTTGCCGAAGTCTTCCACGCGCAGCGTCCGCCGGCCCACCCAGCAGTTGGTGGCCGCCGAGATGCCGTCCACGGCGCAGCCATCGGTCTCGGCGACCACATACAGGCGCTTGTCGGTCTGCGGCAGCGCCAGGCCCAACAGCTCGCCGGCCAGCATGCCCATCCGCACCCCTAGCACCTGGCGCGGGCACAGGTGCCGGTGCAGGGCGGCGGAAGCGTCCAGCAGTTCAGGCAAAATCGTCATCGGGACCTCTCGCGCAAGCAAACGGGCCGTCTCGCCAGGAGACGGCCCAATCCGTTGAGGCTGGGTCGTCTCCTTTCCAAACCGGGGGGCCGGCCTGTTTCCAGGGCCGACCGGGGCCGCGCAGGCGGCCGGCCCGGCGGCCATCGCGCAGGAGCGCGACCCGGCCGACGGGCTCGGAGACGGGTGTCACAAGATCGTCAGTCGCGGCGTTACGCCTCGTGGCCGGCGATGGCGGCCTGGCCCCATGCCAGCGCCGTCATCATGGCCGGGAAACCCAGCGTTGTCACTGCCAGCAGCACCGTGTGCTCGACCTCGCCCGCCGAGGCGCCGGCCTCCAGCGCGCGGTGGGCGTGTGAGTGCACGGCGCGCAAGATGGGGCGCCCCCGCGCGCCAGCGCCCCACCTCACCCATTGCGTGGAGGTCAGGCTTTGACCAGCTTGACCTGCGTATCATAGAACACGGCGCTGCCGCCCACCGGATCGAACAGCGTGGTATTGGCCACCAGCGGATCGGTGCGCATGGCGGCGTTGCCGTGCACGCCCTGGACGCGCCGGGCGTCGCCGGGGATGATCGTCCCGTCAATGGTCACGTCCTGGCCGCCGTAGCCCCAATGGCCGAAGCCGAGGGCGAAGGCGATCACGCCCGGGCGCATGCCCTGGACGGCGCGGATCTTGCCCGCCATCGCCAGTTTCCGGCCGTTGCCGAAGTCCCACTCGCCGTCCGGGTTGGTGGCCGACGTGATCTTGACCACCTCGCCGTCCTTGAAGCCGCGCGTCGCCGCGTCGGCCGCGTTCATCAGGATGAAGTTCTCGGGCAGCAGCGCCTTGAGCCAGTAGTTGCCGGGCGTGCGGCTCTTGGTCTGCGCGATCTCGCGGTACGTGATCAGCTTCAGATCGTAGCCGGCCGGGCTGTCATCGATCACCTGGCCGTCGAAGCCGGTCAGCGGCTCCACGTAGGTGGCATAGCCGGGCAGGCTCTTGCCGGTGCCGGCGTGCTTCACGCCCGCCGTCTTCTCCAGGTACATGTTGATCAGCTTGCCGAACTTGACGCCGGTCGGCACGATGTACGGCTCGTCGAACGAACCCGGCCGCACGCCGTCGCCGGGATAACCCTTCTCATAGGCCTGGAAGCGCCCGCCGCGGCTGAGCACGGTGACCACCTTGGGCCACAGGTCGCCGGTGATGGCCTGCCAGCGCGCCGGGTCGAAGACCGCTTTGGGCAGATGGGCGCGCGCCCGGATGAACTGGTCGATCTCCTCCGGCGTGGCGTCCGGCACCGCATCTTCGAGGTCCTTCTTCTCGCCGTAGGCCAGGTTCATGACCATCCGCAGGTAGAGGTCGTCCGGATGAGTGAAGGGCACGCCCTCGCCCAGGCCGTTCGGGCCGAAGTCCGGCAGGCCGAGCTTCTCCGCCAGGCCCAGCAGCAGGGCTTCGAACTGCAGGGCCATCTCCTGGCCGTAGACCGTGACGGTGCCGGTCAGCGGCGCGATGGCGGGCTGGCGCACGCCCTGGACCTTGAAGGTGATGTTCGGATGCGAGCCCGTGATCTCCCAACGCTCCAGATAGGTGACGTCCGGGAAGATGTAGTCGGCGTACATGCTGGTCTCGCCGATGATGATGTCGCTGGCCACGAAGAGCGGCAGCTTCTCCACGTCCCGCAGGATCGGGATCCAGGTGTGGCCGGCTGGCAAAGAATACACCGGTGAGCCCATGTACATGAAGGCGGCCTTGATCGGGTACGGGTACTGGTCGCCGGCCGAGGGGATGATCTCTTCGTAGATGTCCGACGCCAGCGGCCACCAGTTGCGTTTGGCCGGGTAGCGCTGGTCCTCGGGCGTGTCCAGGAAGAGCGTGGTGTCCTCGTATTTGACGTCGTGCCGGATCAGGCTGATGCCGAACGGCGTCAGCGCCCCGGGATCGGCCTGGCTGAACAGGAAGGGGCCTTCCGCTTTGGCGCCGGAGACGTCATAGGTGCTGGCGTAGACCTGGCCGCCGCGCCAGTCGAAGTTGCCGATCAGCAGCGCCAGGTTGTACCAGGCGATGACGTTGTAGTAGCCGTTGGTGTGCTGCGAGACGCCGCGGTGGATGTCCACGCACGCGTTCTTGCCGTGGGACGTGAACTCTCTGGCCAGCGCCTCCAGATCGGCGGCGCGCAGGCCGGCGATCTCGGCCCACTCCTCGAGGGTGTGCTTCTGGGACGACTCGAACAGGATCTGCAAACTGCTCTTGACCGTGAACTCCCCCAGCGTGGCGTCCACCAGCAACTGGCCGGCCGCCGCCGCGTTTTTGTCGTCGTTGGGGTCGAAGAGCACCGGCTTGCCGTCGGCGTCCAGGATCACGAACGGGTCGGTGGCGAAGACCGTACCCTCCGGCGTCACCCACGTAACGGTCGTAACGCCGTCTTTCGTCTCTTCCTTCTTCTCCACCAGCTTGAGCTCGCTGCCGTGCAGGAACTTGCCCGGCTTGCCGTCCGCCACCTTCACCAGCCAGGCGGCGTTGCTCCAGGTCGGCTCCTTGATGGCCGCCGCCGCCGCCTTGTTGGCCGCCGCCAGGTAGCGGGCGTCGTAGCGCTGGTTGGCGATCACCCACTGGATCAGGGCCAGGGCGATGGCGCCCTCCGTGCCGGGCTTGTTGGGCAGCCACTTCCAGGCCTTGCCCGCGATCTTGGACAGGCGCGGGTCAATGACCGCGAACTTCAGCTCGCCGGTCGCCAGGCGCTGGGTGATGCGGGGGACGCGGTTGGTCGGGCCATAGTTGCCCTCAAAAGGCGAGGCGCCCACGAAGATGACGAAGCTGGCGCTGGCCGTGTCGCCCATCCAGTAGGCCTTGGCCCCGCCCGTGAATTTGGTCCCGTCCCACTGGTCGCTCATGGATTTGCCCGAGAAGTACAGGCTGCCCTGGCAGACCGTGGTGTGGCCGTGGCGGTTGGTGGTGCCCAGGCCGGAGCCGAAGAACCGGTGCGAGATGTCGCTGCGCCCGCCCTTCATGCGGCCCCAGAAGAACAGGATCTGGTTGTTCTTCGGGCCCAGGTCCGGGTGGTCCGGGTCGATCATCTTGTCCAGGTCGGCGGCGAAGTCGGTCTTGAACTTGGCGACCAGCTCTTTCTTTTTGGCCGGGTCTTTCTCCGCCAGGATGGCCTTGGCCGCGCCGCCCAGCGCTTTCATCAGCTTGGGATCGCGCACGGCCCACAGATCCTTCAGGCCCTCCACCACGCGATTCTCCTCGCCCGGCACATGGGCGAACAGCACGCCGCCGTCGACGATCTCCTGCAGCGCCTGGTCGAAGGGGATGGTGATCCATTTGTTCTCGCCGCGCTTGCCGGCGCGCTTGAGCACCCGGACGATCCGATACGGGTCATAGGCGGCCTGCAGGCCGGCCTGGCCTTTGGGGCACAGGCCCGCGTCCACGCTGGCGGTCTCCGCGACAGGCGTGGCGTAGTCCAGGTGCGGGACCAGGTTCCAGGGCGAGAACGGGTTACCGTCAATCTTGACGGCCACGCCGTCCACCAGCTTGACCTTGATGCCGCACTGGGTATTGCACTGCTGGCAGACGGTGTAGATCTGACCCGCCGGGTCGGCCAGCGGGTAGGCCGGGGCTTCGCCGCCGGACTGGGCCAGCGCGCGCTGAACGTGGGGCAGGCTGCCCAGGAAGGCGCCGCCGGCGACGGCCGCCGAGGCTTTGAGGAAGTCGCGCCGGGAGAGCGCGCAGTCATTCGGTTGCACAGGCGTCATGGTCGTCATTTCGTCACCTCCGTCTTCACGGCGAAGAACGGCAGCCGGTCCGTGCCCAGCAGGTAGGCCAGGGTCGCCAGGCCGACCACGCCGGCCACCACCGACCACTCCATCAGGCTGGGGGCATACTCGATATTCAGGTGCGGCCCGCTAAAGGCGGTGACCAGCCCCTCCAGTTCCGGGATGGCCAGCGCCGGGAAGACGATGTTGGCGCGGGCCACGCCGAACCCGATCAGGATCAGGACGCCCATCAGGCCGGCCCAGAAGCCGTCCCGCGCCAGTTTCGGCTGCAATAGGACCACGATGGGCACCGCCGTGCCCAGCACGATCTGCAGGCCCCAGAACGCCCAGCCATACGGCCCAAACAGCACCAGGTTGACGGCCCGCACATTGTCCGGCAGGCCGCTGTAGAGCGACTGCGAGAAGTCGGCCCACAGGAAATACACCTTGACCAGCGCCAGCACCACGGACATGATCGCCAGGACGGCCAGCTGCTGCGGCCGCCGCGGATCGTCCGCCCGGCCGATCCAGCCGATAAGGATCAACATCAGGGCCGTGCCGGAGGCCAGCGAGAAGACCGGGAACTGCGCCGGCAGCAGGCCGACGTGCCAGTAGGCGCGGTTGGCGTTGATGCCGAGCAGCGCGCCCACGCCGCCGCTCAGGAAGACGGCCAGGAACAGGCCGACGCTCATCGCCGCCTTCATCGCCCAGTCGCGCCGGCCGCGGACCGCCAGCCACAGCGAGACCAGCGTCGCCGCCAGGAACAGGGTGTAGCCCCACACCATCTGCGCCAGCAGCGACAGGAAATTGGGCTGGAGGTAAACCTTCCAGATGCGCTCCATGTGGCCCAGGTCGAAGCCGATGGTGATCAGCGCGGCCGGCATGGTCACCAGCGCGCCCCACAAGGCATACTTGCCCGTGCCTTTGAAGAGCGGCACGTCGAAAAGGTAGTCGAGCGTGGCCAGCATGTAGGCGCCGGTGGCGACGCCGGCGAAGAACAGGTACATGGCCACCCACAGGCCCCAGGTGACGTAGGAGCCGTAGTTCACGTCGCGCTCGCCGATGAACAGGCGCGAGTAAAAGCCGTACACGCCGGCCAGCACGGCCAGCGCGCCGAGGAGGTAGAGAGATCGCTTGAGCATGGTCGGCTCCTTAGACGATGTAGTAGACGCGCGGCTCGGTGCCGAGCTCTTCCTTGAGCCGGATCACGTTCGGCTGGTGGATGAACTGGGCCACCACGCCCTCCGGGTCGTTGGCGTCGCCGAACAGCGTCGCCCGGCCGATGCAGGTGGTGACGCACTCCGGCAGCATCCCGTTCTTGACGCGGTGCAGGCAGAAATGGCACTTGCGGGCGTTGCCTATCGGCGAGCCATGCTCGTGGCGGTCCCAGGCCCGGCCGTACTCGTAGTTGGCCGCGCGCTCGTAATCGTCGGCCGCCGCCTGACCGACGATCAGGCCGTCGGCCACGGGCGTGCCCTCGGTGTAGGTGTAGCCGAAGTCGGAGGTGCGCGCGCCGTACGGGCAGGCCGTCAGGCAGGCGCGGCAGCCGATGCACTGGTCGTAGTCCACCACCGTCACGCCTTCCTCATTTTTGTAGGTGGCGTTGACGGGGCAGACCGGCGTGCAGGGCGGGTTGTCGCACTGCATGCACGGGCGCGGCATGAAGCGGCGCGTCACGGTCGGATACGTGCCGAGTTCCTCCTCCAGCACCGGGCGGTACACGACGCCGGGCGGGAGCTTGTTCTCGGCCACGCAGGCGATGGTGCAGGCGTGGCAGCCCACGCACTTGCGCAGGTCGATCACCATCACCCAGCGGCGGTCAGCCGGGGCCTTCTTCAGGGCGCGGCGGACATCGCCCTGCATGCGGATCAAAACGTCTGCGTTGGGGCCGTCGCCGGGGACCTCGCCGGCCTGGAGCGGTTCGGCGGTGGGGATGGCCTGGAGCGTCTTCTCCGGATCGGCGGCCAGGGCAGCCAGGAAGGCCGCCGCCGCGCCGGTGGCCTTGAGAAAGCCGCGCCGGTCGATCGGGGCTTTGGGGGGTGTAGGCGGCATAGGGATTCTCCTTGTGACCGCTGTCACTATAGGCGGCCGCCGGCCGGCCCGGAAGCGGGGAAAGCCCGCGACTTTTATGCGCGCTGTCGGGAAAAGTCCGAGCCGCTGTCAGGGAAATTCCGATTGGGGAAAGCCGGCCGGATTTGGAGGGCGGTTATACTGTCGCCCAGGGCTTGACCTTCCAGCCCCTGGAAGGTGTATGGTATGGAGCAGCTTATGCGAATTCAAACCCTGGCGCAGCAAACCGGCGTGCCGGCCAAGACAATCCGTTACTACGAGGCGGTCGGTGTGATGCCGCCGCCCCGTCGCGGGGCCAACAATTATCGCGTCTACACGGAAGCCGATATCGAACGCCTGCGCTTCATCGCCAGCGCCCGCGCCCTGGGCCTGAGCCTGGCCGAGATCACCGAGATCCTGGCCGCCCGGGATCAGGGCAGCGCGCCCTGCGCCCGCGTCCTGACCGCGCTCGACGGGCGCCTGGCCGATCTGGATCGCCGCCTGGGGGACATGGTCGCCCTGCGCGAGAACCTGGCGCAGTTGCGGCAGGCCGGCGCCGCTCTGCCGCTGGACGACCTTCGCGGCGAGCGCTGCGTGTGCTATCTGATCAAGACCTATCGCGACAGCGGCCAGGTCGTGATCGCGAGAGAAGAAAACCCTCATGACTGATTCGTGCGGCTGTCCCCCCGAAGCCGGAAGCGCGGCCTGCGACTTCCCGGCACAGCCCGCCGCGCGTCCATCGCGCGCCTCGCGGGCCTGTCCTCTTTGCGGCCAGACCGGGAAAGCCGTGTCGGTTCAGACCGTCAAGGCCATGCTCGCGGTCAGCCTGCGGGACGTGCGCGCAGGCGACTACTTCTTCTGCCGCACGGCGGCGTGCCCGGTCGTCTATTTCTCGGCCGATGGCCAGCACCGCCTTACGCGTGATCAGGTGCGTGAGCGGGTGTTCCAGAAAGAACCCGAGTCCGTTGAAGTGTGGGTGTGCTACTGCTTCCGGCACACGGCCGGCGAGGTGCGCGCCGCCACCCGGGAGGCAGGCCGGGCCATCCTGGACGACATCAACGCCGGGATCCAGGCCGGCCAGTGCGCGTGCGAACTGCGTAATCCACAGGGCGCATGCTGCCTGGGCAACGTCCGCGATCTGATGCGGCTGGCAGCGTCCGGGGAGGCGCGGCGTTAGTGTGAACCGGCCTGGGAGAGCAGCCCGCGCGCCAGGGCGAACTGCACCAGCGCCGCGCGGGAGCGCAGGCCGAGCTTCTCCATCCCGCGGCTCCGGTAAGTCTCCACCGTCTTGGGGCTGAGCGTCAACTGCTCGGCGATCTCCGCCGAAGTGTGGCCGCGCGCCACCAGGATCAGCACTTCCCGTTCGCGCTCGCTCAGCAGATCCCAGGGGTTGGCCGGGCCTTCCCCGCCGGCCGCCGGCAGCAGGTCCTCCAGGAGGGCCTTGGTCATCGAAGGGTGGACGTAGACCTCGCCGCGCAGCACCGCGCGCACGGCCGAGATCAACTCGGCGTCGGCCGCTTTCTTGAGGACGTAGCCGGAGGCGCCGGCCCGCAGCGCCTGGCGCAGATAGCCCTCGTCGTCGTGCATGGTCAGGATCAGGACGCGCGCGCCGGGCACCGCTTTGCGCAGGGCCGGCAGCGCCTCCAGGCCCGAGAGGCCCGGCATGGTCAGGTCGAGCAGGATCAGGTCGGGGTGAAGCTCGGCCGCCAGCCGCAGCGCTTCCGCCCCGTCGCCGGCCTCGCCCACCACCTTTAAGTCTGCCTGGGCGTCGAGCAGCAGGCGCAGGCCGGCGCGCAGCACGGCATGGTCGTCGGCCAGCAGGAGGCGGGTCTTCTCAGGCATGCGGCCCCCGGTCCCCGGCGATGGGGACTTCGATGAACAGGCTGGTCCCCTGGCCGGGCGCCGACTCGATCGTCAGGGTCCCGCCGAGGAGCTCGGCGCGCTCGCGGATGCCGTACAACCCCAGACGCTCCTGGCCCGCGCCGGCCGGGTCGAACCCGCGCCCGTCGTCCTCGATGATGGCGCGCACGCGGCCGTTGCGGCGCTCCACCAGCACGCTGGCCGTCCGGGCCGCGGCGTGGCGGGCGACATTGGTAAGCGACTCCTGCACGATGCGGTACAGGGCCGTCTCCACCTGGGCTGGCAGGCGTTCCGCCTCCAGGCCGCGCATGGCCAGGTCAATGTGCAGGCGGTAGCGCCGCCGGCATTCGGCCACATAGCGCTCCAGGGCGGCCGGCAGGCCCAGGTCATCCAGCACGCTCGGGCGCAGTTGCAGAGCCAGGCGATGGACATCGTCCAGCGTCTGGGCCGCCACGCCGCGCAGTTCCTCGGCGTGCTGCCGGACATCGGGCGCGTCGCAGGTGGTGCTCATGGCCTTCAGGCCGACCAGGAGCGAGGTCAGCGACTGGCTGGCGCTGTCGTGCAGCTCGCGCGCGATGCGTTTGCGCTCGTCCTCCTGGGCCGCGATCACGCCGCTGACGTAGCGGGCGCGCAGTTGGTCGCGCTCGGCGCGCGCCTCGGCCGCCGTCGCCAGGGCGTCGGTCATGGCGTTGAAGGAGCTGGCCAGGTCGCCGATCTCGTCGTCGGCCCAGCGCGGCACGCGCCGGCTCAGGTCGCCGCGCCCGACCGCCTGGGCGACCTCCGCCAGCTGCAGGATCGGGCGCGTCAGCAGCCAGGTGAGGCAGGCCGCCGCCGTGATGCCGACCACCGAGACCGCCACGGTCGTGATCAGCAATTGCCCGGTGACCGCGTCCACGGTCTGGCGCACCACGGTCTCCGATAGCCCTACCCGGGCGATGCCGGCCCGGCCGTCGAAGATC
>Ga0073932_1000859_pt1 | contig 67698 bp, 57 predicted proteins | sample DewCreD2012metaG_FD_76967 | JGI IMG/M metagenome (GOLD analysis project Ga0073932, IMG submission 76967) | Hot spring sediment bacterial and archeal communities from British Columbia, Canada, to study Microbial Dark Matter (Phase II) - Dewar... ...
CAACATCAATTACGCGGCGATGATGGCAGCCACCGTGTTGAGCACCGCCCCCCTGCTGCTGGTCTTCCTGCTCGCCAACCGCTTCTTCGTCCAAAGCGTCGTCTCCAGCGGGGTGAAAGGATAACTGCCGAAACCAGGCAGATTAAAAAATGGCGCGGTCTATGCCCGGGCAATAGCCTAGCGGGTATAGACTGCGCTTTTTCCTTGATGACTGACAATCAAGATGAGCGGTTCGATCCAGGCGTTGTCCGTGTTTTCGCTGAAGATCAACACGTCTGCAGCATGGGGGAAAAACTCGATCTCTGTTGAGGGATAAAATACAACCGTGCCATCATCAGCGCCTACCAATGAAAAGACCAGGCGCGCGCGCGGTTCGGGGGCATAACCGCGTTTGGCGGTTTCAGGTTCACCTTCTCCGGCTGGATAATAGCGCGGATAGATCGCGCGCCCATGCAGCAAGATTCCGCCAGGCTGTTTCAGGTGGTCGAATACGGCTGAGTGGGTAACGCCAATGTCTCTTAGCGCAATTTCCAGCCGCTCTCGCAGCTCTGACTGGCTGGCAGGCGGATAGCGCTTTGGCACCAGGTGCTCGCTGAGCGGCAGGCTGGCGCCTATCCCCAGGATGAGAACTGCCAGCAGCGCTGCCGTTTTCCTGTTCAGGGAGGCAGCCGCCGGGAGCAAAGGCGGTTCACCAGCAGGTGAAACGGCTGCTTCTGCCACGGTTGATTCCTGCGTTTCCGATCGATTCAATATCAATATCAAAATACGCGCCAGGAAGATCAACCCTGCAGCGTAATACCATAAAGATACCCAATTCACCGGCGCCAGGAAGCGGTCGCCGGAACTGAGGAACACCGCTGTCCACAGATTGTAGCTCAACTGGATGCCCAACGGCAGCAGCCCCAGCCAGCGCGCTGCGCGCCAGCAGGCGGCGAGACCCAGCCCAAACAACGCGAATAGCACAGCCAGGGCGGGGGGATTACGGTTCAGGTCGTGGGGAAAGGATTCCTGCCAAAAGGCGCGCAACGGCAGCAGCAGCTCACGCGGCTCGCGTAAATCAGGTCGCAGCGGAAAAATTTCCAGGCTGGCGACCTGGGCGTTGATAAAATGTCCGGCGGCGCGCCTCAGTATCGTCCCCGGCTGGCGCAGAAACCCTTGCAGCGCCATTCCCGCCAGACGGGCGGTGAATTGGCTGAGCGATTCGCCCGGCTCAGCCGGTATCAACTGGCTGGTGCGTAGATCGTTGTAGCGTTGCGCTACCACCATCGTTTGTGAGACCGGGTGGTCGAAAATCAATCCGCCGGTTAGTTGATAGTTGCGCCAGATCCAGGGGCTTACTGCCAGGCACAGTCCGCAAAGACACAGGGCAACCTGCCGCAGCCAGGCTGAGCGAAGCGGTTGTTGCAGACCGTACCCGGCATGGTCTTTTTGGAAGAAGAAAATGGGCAGCGTGAGCAGCAGCAGCGGGACGATAAGAATGACAGTTTGGGTGCGGATCAGCATGGCGCAGCCCAGCAGTCCACCTGCCAGCAGCGGCTTCCAGCCAGCGCGCCGAGGTTGATAAAGCCACATCGCGGCGACCCAGGCAAAGGCAGTGATCAACAGCGCGGAGGGAATTTCAGAAAAATACAGGCGCGAATAGGTCAGGTTAAAAGTGAACGGCGCTGCCAGGTTGGCATTCACATCTTGCAGCGCCAGCAAGATGGCAGCGGCAAGACCGGCGGCGCGCAGATTCAATCGGGCTGCCAGCATGTAGATCAATGCCGGAAAGAGCGCCAGGATCAACGCCTGTAAGCCGGAAACGCGCAGGTAATCCTGCCCGGCAATGGCATGAACGGCGGCGAGGAACAGTGCGTACAGCGGGCGGGCAGGCACCACCTGATTGGACATGCCGCTGCCCGCCAAAATGGACTGGGCTGTTTCGGCATAGATCAACCCATCGGAAAATGGATAAACCTCAAAATTGGGTTCACGAGGGGGCGTGGCAAAATAACCAGGCACCAGTGGCGGGATGATCCAGCAGGCAGCAGTGACCGCCCAGATCAGCGCCGCAGCCAGCCGATCGATGCGCCGCCAGCGCAGCAGAACCGGCTGTGCCAGCAAAAAAGCCCCGCCTGCTGCCCATGCCAGAAAAATCTGCCATTCAAGCACCGGCACTCCAGGCGACCCCCACCAGCCGCTGGTAGCGGGAATATCGCGAAAATCAGCCAGGCGCACCAAGAGAAAGAACGATCCCAACCCCAGCCAGGCGGTCCGCAGGGGCGCAGCGTAAGAGCGGAGCATCCCGCGCAAAGCAGGCAGCTGCTGCCAGCGCACAGACAGCAGCAGGGCAAAGGCTTCGAAGCAGGTCAGACCGGCAAAAACCAACAACGGCATCAGGCGCTGTAACGCCGCTTTGTAAAAGAACATCCCGCTGCCGCGCGCCAGCCCATCGAGGACAAAAAAGATGGCAAGCGCGAGTGAAATTCCCAACAGGGAGAGCTGCAGAGCGGCATTCCAGCGCTGAGGGAAGACTTGTGGGGCAAATACCGCTGCCTTCCAGCCGGGAGCGCGCCGCTCTTGCAGCGCCAGTGCCAGGGTGGTCAATCCCCCCAGCAGGAGAGGGAGGGCAAGCAGCAGGCGCTGGCTGGAAAGTCCAGGGCTGTCAGACGGGATGGCAAACAGCCAGACGAGACACACCACAGCCTGCATGGTTGTCAGGATCCAAAAAAAAGGCAGGACACGGAAAAAGCGCTGACTGGTCAACGGCGGTGGTTTATAAAATGCGGAATTTGCGCGGGCGCTGATCTTGCCAGGTGACGTGGTTTTTCTGGAGCAGATCGAGCAGGCGGGTGCGCCCGGCAATCCGTTTTTTATCGACCGCGCCAATCTGAGCTGCTTTAAAGAGGATGTCGGCAACCAGATAAGCGGCGTTGGGTCTGCCCAACTGGCGGGCGCAGCGCGCCTGTTCGCGCATCTGGCGGCGTCCATCCGCCATCCAGTGCGAGAGCGCTTCGAGAAAATCCGACGGAGTTTGGGCGAGGGTGGCAGCGCCGCGGCTGACCACAAAGGTGGCGTTGCCAATTTCTTGTCCCGGAATGGCGCTGATCAGCAACAGCGGCTTGCCGCACGCCAGCGCTTCGGTCACCACCAGCCCGCCCGCTTTGCAGATCACGCCGTCGGTGGCGTGCATTAATTCGGGCATGTTCGCGGCAAATTCATAAAGATGCACCAACTGGTGCCACTCCATTTCCTGCAATTTTTGAAAGAGCTGGGCATCTTTTCCGGCGACGACCGCTAGCTGCAGGCGCATGCCGAAATGATTGGCAATGTTGACCGCCTCCAGCAGGCGGTCGACCCGTTTACTGCCCACAAACAGCAGGGTGGGCAGGTCAGGTTCCCAACCGAGCGCCAGACGGATGTCCGATTTTTTGCGGTGTTCATTGGCAAACGCGGGATTGACCGGTATCCCAGTGACATGGATCTTGTCGAGCGGCACTTTATGGCTGATCGCCAGGTCGCGGATGGTATCGGTTGGCACCAGCAAACCGGTTACTTTGCGGTGATACCACAGCCGATGGACAAATGCCAGGTCGGTGATCACCGTATAAAGAGGAATATAGTGGCGTGTAACGCTGAAGATCGACACCAGCGGATCCTGGTAAAGCGGGTAGGTGGTAAGGATCACATCCGGCTGGTGTTGTTTGAGAATATCGTACATCACCTCGAACAGCAGGACCGTCAGCGCGCTTTCAACGATGACTGCTGGGACAGTGGCATCGCTGGCAGTGTAGCCAAAGCGATACAACTCCGGCATTTCGCGTACAACTTTGTCGTAGTCTGCCTGGCTGTCGCGCAAGAAGAAAGGACAGCGAGGATCCTCCAGCGGATTGACAATCGCCAGCTCGCATTGATCTGCAAAGCGGTCTTGCAGCGCAGCCGCGACAGCGTTGGCTGCGCTGCGGTGTCCAAATCCCGCGTCAGCCGTCAGAATCAGAATCCGTTTTTTCTCCATGCCATTTCCCCTGCAGGTACGCTACAAGAAGGGTTAATGCCCGCTCCGCAGACAGTTCTTTGTTTTCCAGGCGGTTACCCTGCCAGCGGCACTCAAAAGCGCGGTCGCCTTGCGGGGTGCTGAACCCGATCCAAACCAGCCCCACTGGCTTGGTTGGCGTACCGCCACCCGGTCCGGCGATGCCGCTGACCGAGACGCCGATCAAATGATCGAGTGGAAAATCACCCGCCAGCGCCTGGCGCACACCGCGCGCCATTTCGATTACCGTTTCCGGGCTGACCGCTCCATAAGCCGCCAGCGTTTCGGGGCGCACGCCCAACAGGCGCTGCTTGGCTTCATACGCATAAGCGGTGATGCTGCCCAGGTAATAATCGGAAGAACCAGCAACGTTGGTGATGCGGTGTCCGATCAAACCACCGGTGCACGATTCAGCCAACACCAGGCGCATCCCGCGCTTGCGCAGCCAATCGCCGACCTGTACTTCAAGAGGAATATCGCTCAAGCAGAAAGCCTCCAGATGGGTTGGTGAAAGGAATTATAAATCAGAACGCGAAAATCAAGATAGGAGGGGTGGAAAAAAGGGGCTTGACTCGAAGAACAAAAACAGGTAATATAATTGGTGAAACGATTTATTGAAACGATATATCAAAACGTTGTCGCATCCTTATCACTTCATGTCCGCCTTGAAGGTGAATTTCTGAAAGATGCCTACCATCAGTGATGTTGCCAGGCTGGCAGGGGTTTCGGCAGGTACCGTCTCCCGCGTGATCAACGGCATGAGCAATGTTGCGCCTGAGATCCGCGAACGTGTGGAAAAAGCCATCTCCGATCTGGGCTACGTGCCCAATGCCTTTGCGCGCAGTCTGCGCTCGCGTAAAGCAAATTCCATCAGCGTGATTGTCCCCCATATCACCAACGGACACTGGCGCGACTTGCTGCGCGGGGCGGAAGACGCTGCCTTCAGTCATGGCTTTGTGGTGATGGTCTGCAACACCAATGACAACCCCGATAAGCAGCGCCGTTATCTCGAAATTGCTGCCAGCCAGAACGTGGCGGGGGTGATTATCGCTCCATATAGTTCCATCGGAGAGGAGCTTTCACCGCTGCTCGAAAAAGATGTGCCAACCGTCCTGGTCAACCGCATGTTAGCCGGTTGGAAGGGTGATGGCGTTTACAGCGACAACATCTCTGGCGCGCGCGCGTTGACCCGCCATTTGATCGAACTGGGACGCCAGCGCATCGCCATGATCTATGGACGCCGTGAACTCTCCACCACCAGTGAACGAATTCAGGGCTACTGCATGGCGTTGAAAGAAGCTGGGCGAGAGATCGATCCACGCCTGATGAAATCGGATGTGCGTCTGCCGGGCAGCGGCGACCGTTTCATCGAGGAAATCCTGGACGAATTTGATCAAGACCGGGTTTTTCCAGACGCCATTTTCATCTGGAATAATGGATTAGCGCCGCGTTTGCTCCAAGTGCTGAATCGGCGCGGTCTGCGTGTGCCGCAGGATATCGCCCTCGCCTGTTTTGGCGATCCAACCGATATGTATTTTCCCTTTCTGACCTGCATCCGTGAACCAGCCTATGAAATTGGCATGAATGCCGTGCAGCTGTTGTTTGACCGCCTTGAAAATGGCTCGCAATCCCCGCCGCGCGAATTGATCCTGCCTACCCGCCTGATTGTGCGTTACTCATGCGGCGCGCAGCTTGGCAAGCCGCCAGCGCCAGATTATTACCTGGCGCTGCCGCCGGAGCTTCCTGAACATTCCGAACTGGTCAAAACCGTCTCTGCCCAAGAAAAACAGCGTTTCAGCGACAGTTGGGCGCCATTTCTGAACCAGCCGGACTCATACCTGCCTTTCTCGCTCATCATCAAAAAAAACGGCGCCCAACGCCTGGCAGACGCTTTTCAGTTTTTGCCGAATGACCATCCGCCGTTTATCGAGTTGGGTTTGCCTAACCCGCGTGTCATTGAAGCGCTTTTTGACGGATGGGAAGAATCGAAATTACCTCGAAACCCTGCGGAACTATCTCCAGAAGAACATGTGGAAATGGCGGCGCGGCTGGAAATGGACGCCGTGGTATGCAACTTTGCCTGGCAGCCTCGCGCCGGTTCTGTGCGCTCCTGGGCAGATCTCGACCGCCTTGAAGCACCGGTTTCACCTGCTGATCAGGTAAGCCGACTGGAGCGCTATTTAAAAGCCGCTGCGCAAAAGGGAATTGGGGTTGGAGTGGGCGTCAGTTCGCCATCTTATGCTATTCAGGCTGCCGGTTTCAGCGAAATGACCGCTGCGCCTCTGCACTCAAAGATTCCGCATCGCACCCGCCTGATAGAGACGATGATGGATATTTTGTGTGAACAACAAAAGCAGGTGATCCGCCTGGTGTGCGACCGGTTTTCTGGTCACCTGTCGTTTATTTCGATGGTCGATGCCCCGTTTTCCAGCCCGGCAGCTCCTTTAGCGGATATAGAAACTGGCTTGTTGAATCGCATCGAACAGATGCTTGCTCCGGCGCGCGAACACCACCTGCCGGTCATTTACTCCACCACTTTCGCGCGCGCCGACTGGACGCAGTCGCTGCACAAAGCCGGCGTGAGTGGCATGTTTTTCACCGATGCTGCCTGTGAAGAGCTAAATGCCTGGCTGCGTGAATGGCAGAATCGTCTGGCGTTCGTGGGCAGTATCCCCCCGCAGCTTGCGCTGCACGGTGCTCAGGCAGAGGTGAACCAGGCAGTTCGCACCTGCCTGAACCGGCTGGCGGCGGATCAGGGGTGCCTGTTTGGCTTATCTCCTGATGTGCTGCAGGAGATAGAACCGTATCGCTACCTGGAAATTTGCCGCCTGGTTTGCCAATCTACATCGGAGAGCACAGCGGTTTAAAATTGGTCGATTCAGGCGCGTGCGCCTACCCCGGTAGAGTGAAAAGCGCCTGTTGCGATTTCCAATCAACTCAATATTGTATAGAGAATAAGGAGTGTAAAATGAAAGAAAAGAGTATTATTTCTCGAAGGCAGTTTCTGGCGCTTTCCGCTGCTACTGCCGCTGGAGCGTTGTTGAGCGCCTGTCAACCGGCTGCCACCCCCACCCCTGCGCCTGCCAAAGCCACCGAAGCGAAACCTGCTGCTGCAACGGCTGCGCCAGCAAAAGCGGATGTGCAGGAATTGAAGATCGCCTCTGCCTTCTTCTCAGGAGCATCCAAGGGCGACCTGGCGCCAATTGACCCAGCGCGGCGCGGCACCTGGGGCTTCCACTCGCTTTTGTGGGCGCCGCTGGTGGCGGGCGACACTGCTGGCAACGTGCTGAAAGAATACAGCCTGGCGGAATCCTGGGAGATCAGCCCGGACGGTAAGGTTTACACCTTCAAACTGCGCAAAAATGCCAAGTTCTCGGATGGAGTGCCCATCACGGCAGAGGATGTGGTCGGTGTGTTGGGATACTACGGCATGATGAACTACAAAGAAGCCACCGGCATCCGCGACAACTTCAAGCTGGCGTCGCGCCTGCTGTGGGACGTTGAGGGCATCACCGACAGCAGCAAACCCTACGACGAATACGGCGCGGTGGATGTCAAAGGAGCCAAGGCGATCGATGCCAATACCGTACAGATCACCCTGACTGCGCCGTCGGTCACGTTTATCAAACGCCTGACCGTCTCGCTGGCAATCTTTAAGTTCAAGGACCTGCAGGCTGCCAAAGGCACTAAATTTGATCAGTTTGACTTTTGGACCTCAAAAGCCGCTTCTTCCGGACCGTACAAGATTGCCGAAGCGGTGCCGGGCAATCGAGTGGTGATGGTGCCCAATGAACATTATTTCGGACCCAAACCGCAGATTACCAGGATCACTCAGATGTGGGTGGCAGAAGATATGAACACCATCCTGACCGCATTTGGTAACAAAGAGCTGGATATGGTAGCCATGTCGATCACCGGCGACCTCGCCCGCCAGGCGATGGGCGACGCCAACCTGAGCAAAGCGCTGATCGAAGTGCCAATGTGGCAGGTTGCGCAGTTCTGGATGACCCCTAACGTGCCGCTGGACGACCGCTCCGTGCGCCGCGCCATCTCAATGGCAGTGAACAAAGATGGGTTGATCAGTCTGCTCAACGCTGGCGCCAAGACGCCGCTTTACCGCCGCGCCAACACCCATCGCAACTCCAACGTGCCGCACTGCACCGGCGAACTGGCGAAAGTCACCCCGCTGCCCTATGACCCCGCAAAGGCGAAGGAAGAGCTGGCAAAGTCCAAATATGGCGCGTCTGTGGTAGAGAAAGAACTGCACATCCTCTCGCAAAGCGCTTCGGACCTGCCGCTGTGCGAAGCCATGCAAAAAATGCTGCAAGAAAACCTGGGATTCAAGAAAGTGATCGTCCATACCGAGAAGGTGCCGGATCTGACCAAGCCGCCTTTCCCACTGCATTTATGGTTCAACACCCAGCAGCCCTGGTATCCCGACCTCACAGACACGCTGCGCAACATGACCACCTATGTGCGCGAAAAAGAGTGGACTCCCGACGAGCCGCGATCTTATGTTACAGTAGGGTACGAGCCCGAACTGGCAAAGCTTGTCGAGCAGGCGCGCAACGAAAACGATGAAGCCAAGCGTTGCAATCTGGTGCAGCAGGCAATGCAAATGTGGAACGACGTGGCGTTCTCGCTGGACTTTGGCGAGCCGGTTGGATACTACTTGATCCAGCCCTGGGTGCAGGGCATCACCTGGTACGGCAATGCCGGGCAGGGCAAGCCGCTTCATTTTGACAAAGTCTGGGTCGCTAAGAAGTAAAAAGAATTTTGTGATTTTTTGCAGGCTGGGTCGAGGGCTTTCTCTACTCACTTCCAGTTCTCAACTCAGCCTGCAGGCTGCCCTCATAACCAGCCAGCGCTGAGGGATAGGCTGGGTTTATAAGGCGCGGATCGACTGGAGGAATAGAAATGCTGCGATATATCATCCGCCGTTTATTGGCGATGGTGCCGTTGTTATTGGTGATCACCGGCAGCGTCTTTCTGCTGGGACAATACGGCGCGGGCGACCTGGCAATGGCTTTGACCATGCGTATGACGGATAATAATTTCGATGAAGACGTGTATCAAGAAATGGTCAAAAAGCTGCACCAGGATGAGCCGGTTCTAAAACGATTTGGACGCTTTGTTAGCAATGCTCTGCGCGGTGATTTTGGCGTTTCTTATGTTCTCCAGGGGACGCCAGACATCGGTCGCATGATCAGCAAATCACTGCCGCTTTCGATCCAATTGGGGCTTGATGCGATCTTCCTGGTCATTTTACTTGGCATTCCCTTGGGGGTGGCAGCAGCAGCCTGGCGGAACACCTCTATCGATTACTCAATTGTAGGGGTAGTTACCATCCTCTCTTCGATTCCGCCTTTTGTGCTGGCACCCATCGCGCTGGTGGTGCTGGTGGCGCAGTTGAAAATCATCCCAACGGTCAGCACCGGCTGGAACGGCATGTTCAGCCGCGAAGCGCTGCTGCCCGCCGCATGCCTGGCGATGGGACCCATGCTGGGTGTGGTGCGCTACACACGCGCCTCGGTGATCGACACTCTCTCACAGGAATATATCCGAGCTGCAAGAGCGCGCGGGCTGAGCGAGATCATGGTTATTGTGCGCCATGTGATTAAGAACTCGATGACCCCCGTCTTGACCGTGCTGGGAGTAACCATCGGCAGATTACTGAGCGGTTCGATCTTCATCGAGACCGTCTTCGGCATCCAGGGCATCGGCAGTGTGGCGGTGCTGGCTTTTCAGAGCGGTGATATCCAAACAGTGGCTGCCACCACGTTGGTTACAGCGTCGCTGGTAATGGCGAGCAATTTGATTGTCGATTTGCTCTATGGCGTGCTTGACCCGCGCGTGCGGTTGACCTGAAGGGAAGGCTGCTATGAACTCTGTTTCCGCTTCGACATTCTCTCCAGAACTAACCGGGCTGGCGAAAAAACCACGCAGCCTGTGGGGTGACGCCGCCCGCACTTTTTCGCGCAACAAAGCCGGCATGGCAGGGCTGGTGGTGGCAATATTTGTGCTGATGATCGCATTGATTGCCCCCTGGATCATCCCCTACGATTATGCACATCAGGATTGGGAGCGCGTTCGCCAGGGACCCAGCGCGACACACTGGATGGGCACTGATTCGCTTGGGCGCGACCTGTTCAGCCGGGTCTTGATGGGTATTCGCACCGCGGTGATGGTGGCAATGATTGTTACCTTCAGCACGGCGATCATTGGCGTGCTGGTGGGAGCGTTTGCCGCTCTGGTTGGCGGCTGGATCGACACCATCGCCGTATGGATCATGGATGGGCTGTTGAATTTCCCGGCGCTGTGGCTGGCGGCGTTTGTAACGGTGGTCACCCGCCCGACCATCATGCGTCTGGCAGACGACCTTTATAAATCCACCAGCCTGGCATTTTTTAAGGACACGGTGGTGCTGGATTACCTGGTGGTGTTCCTGTGCCTCTCCTTCGTTTGGTGGGCGGGACTGGGCAGGCTGGTGCGCGGGCAGGTGCTTTCGATCCGCGAAAAAGAGTTTATCGAAGCCCAACGCGCCATCGGCGCTTCTCCCTGGTGGATCACCATCCGCCACCTGGTGCCAAACGTGCTGGGACAGGTCATCGTGCACATGTCCACCCAGTTTGGGTTTGCCATGCTGGCGGAGTCATCCCTCAGCTTCCTTGGCATCGGCATCCGTCCACCGGGCGCCAGCCTGGGCTATATGATCTTTGCTGGCATGGCGAGCTGGCGCTCCGACCCTCACCTGGTCGCCATGCCGGGGTTGACCCTGGCGCTTATCATCCTGGCGTTTGTCTTCGTGGGCGACGGATTGAACGACGCGCTCAATCCGCGCATCCGCGAGCGGTGAAAGGGGGATGGACATGAAAGAAAAAGTGCTCGAAGTACGCGATTTACGAACCCGCTTTTTCACCCACGAAGGTATGGTGGCAGCCGTAGAGGGGTTATCCTTGCAGGTGGAAAGTGGCGATGTGGTGGGGATCGTTGGCGAATCGGGCTGCGGCAAATCAACCGCGGCGCTGTCGTTCATGCGTCTGCTGCCGCCGCAGGGCAAGATCATCGGCGGCGAGATCATCTTATGCGGACAAGATGTCGTCTCGCTGCCCGCTGAACAGATGCGTCTGCTGCGCGGACCCAAGATCGCCATGATCTTTCAAGATTCGCTTGCAGCGCTCGACCCGACCATGAAGGTAGGCGACCAGTTGATGGAGCCCTTGCAAATTCACATGAAGTTATCCAGGGCAGATGCCCGCCATGCTGCCATCGAGCTTCTCAATAAGGTGGGCATCCCCTCACCGGAAAAACGCCTGGACGCCTACCCCCACCAGTTTTCGGGTGGGATGCGCCAGCGGGTGATGATTGCAATAGCGCTCTCCTGCAATCCTCGATTGCTGATCGCCGATGAGCCAACCACTGCGCTCGACGTAACGGTGCAAAAACAGATCCTCGATCTGATGCTTCAGTTGCGCGATGAACTGGGGGCAGGCATCATCTTGATCACGCACGACGTGGGGGTGGTTTCGGAGATATGCGACCGCGTGGTGGTGATGTATGCCGGGCGCGAAGTGGAGAGCGGCGGCACGCGCGATGTATTTCTGATGCCGCGCCATCCCTATACTGCCGGGCTGCTCAACTCCAGCCTCAGCCTGGGGCACGACCGGCGTCAGGCGCTGCGGGCTATCCCCGGCTTGCCGCCCAACCTGATTCACCTGCCGCCGGGCTGCCCGTTTGCACCGCGCTGTCCGCGGGTCGTGGAACGCTGCCGGGAAGAAATGCCAGCGCTGCGCGAGGTGGTCCTGGGGCATGAAGCAGCCTGTTGGAACATGGAGGAATGAGCCGCGATGAATCAACCGGAAACGCAAACAAAAGAACAGGTGCTGCTGCGGGTAGAAGGCTTGAAAATGCATTTTCCTGGTCCGCGGCGGGGAAGTTTTCCCTGGCAGGGCAGATCGACCATCAAAGCGGTGGATGGGGTTGATTTTGAATTATGCTGCGGGCAGACGCTGGGGCTGGTAGGCGAATCTGGCTGTGGAAAGTCCACCCTGGCGCGGGCGGTGCTGCAGCTTTATCGTCCAACGGCGGGGAAGGTCATCTATGAGGGCAGAGACCTGTGCAAGCTGAGCGATGCCCAACTGCGCCCGATCCGACAACATGCTCAGATCATCTTTCAAGACCCCTACGCCTCGCTCGATCCGCGCCGCTCCATCGGTTATACCATCGCTGAGCCGCTGATGCTGGCAGGCGTGAAGGATGAGCGGCTGCGAAGGGAGCGGGTGCTTGAATTGCTGCGTCTGGTGGGGCTGGATGCAATCGTCGAAAACCGCTATCCGCACGAGTTCAGCGGCGGGCAGCGCCAGCGGGTGGGGATTGCCCGCGCGTTGGTGACCAATCCTTCTTTCGTGATATGCGACGAGCCGGTTTCGGCGCTGGATGTTTCGATCCAGGCGCAGGTGATCAACCTGCTGCGCGATCTGCAAGTGCGCCTGAACCTCACCTATTTGTTTATCTCGCATGATCTGCGCGTGGTGCGCTATTTGAGTGACCAGGTGGCGGTGATGTATCTGGGCAGGATCGTGGAAATTGCCCCCACGGAAGACCTGTTCGGTAATCCGCTGCATCCTTACACGCGCGCGCTGCTCTCGGCGGTGCCCCGCGCGCGTTGGGAAGAGAGTGGAATAACCCGCATCGTGCTAAAGGGTGAGGTGCCCAGCCCGATTGACCCGCCGACCGGCTGCCACTTTGCTCCGCGCTGTCCAATCGCTGAAGCGGGTTGTTCTCAAGCCACCCCGCCGCTGCGCGAGGTCAGACCAGGGCATAAAGCCGCCTGTTTTTTAGCGTAGGGGCACATGACCGCTTCCCGCGCCGCCACCTTCAACCTGCATAAACCATGCCGGAAGGGCTGGTGGAACAAAAAATTCCATGAAGCGTTTACCCGATGGGTGAAATGGCAGATTGCAGCAAAAATGGTTAATTTGTCGTATGATTAACCCATTATCTTATTCATCTGGAGAGAGCCATGTTACCTCAAGAATCATTTGCAGCGGATCGCGGGCAGAGACCAGAAGCCCGCAAAGACCCGCGCCTGAACTGGTGGCGCGAAGCGCGTTTTGGCATGTTTATCCATTGGGGGCTGTACGCCATCCCGGCGGGCATCTGGAACGGACAGGAGATACCCGGCATCGGCGAGTGGATTCAGCAGCGGGCGCGGATTCCGGTGAAAGAATATGAAAAGCTGGCGGGGCAGTTCAACCCCCTGAAGTTCAATGCCGCGGAATGGGTATCGCTGGCAAAGCGCGCCGGGCAGAAATACCTGGTCATTACCTCCAAGCATCACGACGGCTTCTGCTTGTTTAAGTCGCAATACACAACCTATAACATCGTGGATGCCACCCCCTTCGGGCGGGACGTGGTCAAAGAACTGGCGGAAGAATGCGCCCGGCAGGGCATCCGCTTTGGTCTGTATTACTCGCAAACACAGGACTGGCATCATCCCGGCGGCGCTATGGCGAAACACCCCGACGAATCTCAGGAAGAATGGGAAAAGCGCGAAGCCCAGAAGGATTTTGCGGGGTATATCGAACATTACGTCAAACCCCAGGTGCGCGAACTGCTGACGAACTACGGACCGATCTGCCTGATCTGGTTTGACACGCCAATGTATATCCAGCAGGAACAGAGCCGCGGACTGCTTGAGCTGGTGCATCAACTGCAGCCCGATTGCCTGGTGTGCGGCAGAGTGGGCAATGCGCTGGGCGATTACGCCTCGGCGCGCGATAACGCCATCCCGGCGGAGATGGTTGACCTGGATTGGGAAACCCCCGCGACGATCAACGACACCTGGGGGTACAAAGTCAACGACCACAATTGGAAATCAAAGGAAGACTTGATTCACAAGCTGGTGGATATCGCCAGCAAGGGCGGCAATTACCTGCTCAACATCGGACCGACGGCAGAAGGCGTGGTGCCGCAGCCCAGCGTGGAGCGCCTGGAGGCGATGGGCGACTGGCTGGCGGTCAACGGCGAATCGATCTACGGCACGAAAGCCGGTCCATTGCAGGGTTTGGGTTGGTGCCGCACCACCGCCAAAAAAGGCAAAGTGTACCTGCACGTGTTTGATTGGCCGCGCGGTGGTGTGATTCAACTCTCCGATCTGCCTGGAACGGTGTGGAAAGCCTATTTACTGGCGGACCCACAGAAAGTGCCGCTGCGCGCTGTTCAACAGGGCGAAAAGACGATCATTCATGCCCCGGGGCAGGCGCCGGATGCGGTAGACACGGTGATTGTATTGGAGATTCCATAAATGGATGAGGGGCTGTCTCGACTTTTGAGACAGCCCCCTGCAGGCGCGGGCGCATATCAAAAAATTGAATGGTGGAGAACCATCCGCAATGTCAATACACAATCTGTTGAATGAGAGGAATTCTTTATGACAAAACCAAATGTGGTCTTCATCCTGGCGGATGATCTGGGGTACGGCGATTTCAGCGCTTTCAACGGCGGACTATCTAGCACGCCGACCCTCGACGCCCTGATGCAAGAAAGCGTCTGCCTGACGCAGCAATACACCGCCTCGCCGGTGTGCAACCCGTCGCGCGCCTGTTTAATGACCGGGCGTTACCCGCACCGCACCGGCTCGGTGGACACACTGGAATGGCATGGGCTGGAAAGGCTGGCGCTGCGCGAGACGACCCTGGCGGATGTTTTCAAGAGCGCTGGCTACGCGACCGGATTGGTCGGCAAGTGGCATCTGGGGTCCTTTGACCCGCGCTACCATCCCAACGCGCGCGGGTTCGATGAGGCAGTATGCTTCCGCGGCGGGATGCACGACTACTACAACTGGCGCATTGAGTACAACGACCGCGTCCAGCGCACGGATGGGCGCTACCTGACAGATGTCTGGACGGATGAAGCGGTCAAGTTTATCGAGCGCCACAGGTCGCAGCCGTTCTTCCTGCACGTAACCTACAACGCGCCGCACACGCCGCTCGAAGCGCCGGAGGAAGACCAGAAGCTCTTTAAAGAAACCGGCAAGTTCAACATCGGAGTGAGCATGATCTACGCCATGATTCACCGCATGGACAGCGGCGTGGCGCGCATCCTGGATACACTTAAACGCCTGGGACTGGAAGAGAATACGATCGTGTTGTTCACCAGCGACAACGGGCCGCAGTTTGGCGGCGAAGGCGACCACTGCACCACGCGCTTTAACTGCCAGTTCAACGGTGCCAAGGGCTCAGTCTATGAAGGCGGAATCCGCGTGCCGATGATTATCCGCTATCCAGCAGGATTGCAGGGCGGACGGCAGGTCAACGAGATGGTGCATTTCTCGGACTGGTTTCCCACCTTGCTGGCGATGACAGAAATCCCTGTCCCGCCGCAGTTGAAGCTGGATGGCGTCAATGTCCTGCCGGTGCTGCGCGGCGAGCCGGGCAAAGTCTGCACCACACGTTTCTGGCAGTGGAATCGTTTCCAGCCGGTGGTTACCTGCAATGCGGCGGTGCGCGATGGCGACTGGAAGCTGGTGCGCCCCACCCAGCGCGAAGCCATGCTGGTGCCAGATATTCACTGGTTGTTCGTCAGCATGTACGGTTATGAATATTTCCTGCATCACGACATCTTCCGCAATGCGGAACCGCCGCGCGACCTGCCGGAACCGCTGCCGCCAGAGTTGTACAACATTGCCCAAGATCCACTGGAACGCGAAAACCTGGCAGCGCAATATCCCGATATTGCTCGCGCTTTGCTGCTCAAGCTTGAGAACTGGTTTGAAGAGGTCGAGCGCGAATTTCGCGAAGTGTACCCCATTCGATAAGGATTGCTAAACCCAAGCGCATCCACCTCGCACACTGTTGCGGAGATCGCTTCATTCCATTCGTGGATGGCTTCCCGGCTGAGCCAGATTCGTGCTATCATTGAGCCCAATCCAAAATGGCACAGATTAAACGATGGGTAACCCGGCTGGTTATCGGCGCGCTGTTGATCCTGGCGTTTGTTTCGCTGGGGCAAAAGCTGTTGTGGGCGCAGCGCATCTGGAACTCTGCCGCGCTGAGCCAGGATCAGGCAACGCTCTGGGAGCAGCGGCTGGCGCGCCTGAAGCGCGATCTGGCAGGCAAAGGGGCAGTGATTGGATATGTGTCCGAAATCGACGTGGGCATGCCGAACAGTCTGATCGACACCAACACCGAATTTACCCTCACCCAATATGTGCTGGCGCCCATCATCATCCAACGTGGTGTAACGGCGCAATGGGTGATCGGCAATTTTGGCGGGGTTGGCTTTAAGCCCGAATTTGGCAGCCAATTGGGGGTGTCGCTGGCAGAGGATTACGGCTATGGCATCGTTTTGCTGCGGAGGAACGCCCCATGAGCACCCTGCTCAGCCTGCTCGTTCTGCTGCCCGCGCTGCTCAGCGGCATTTTCCTGGTGGATCTTGCCTGGCGCGACACATCAGGCGCTGGACGAGTATGCAAGTTCTTTCTGGGGTGTGGGCTTGGGCTGGGCGCTTCGACCTGCCTCGGTTACTTCAGCCTGTTGGCTTTTGGCGCTCGCCGCCTGGCGTCTTTCTGGCTCGACCTGGCGGCGCTGGCGGTGCTGCTAATCCTCTGGCTGCGCGCCTGGCGGCGGGGGGAGGTGCAGCCTTTGTTGATCTCCTTTTCTTTCAATAGGCGCATTCTCTTACCCCTGCTGGCGCTGGGTTTATCTGCCGCCGCTGCCCTGTTGATTTTTCTGTCATTCACAATGCTGAATCCGAACGGTGATTTTGACGCCTGGACAATGTGGAATTTGCGCGCGCGGTTTCTCTTCCGCGCTGGCGCAGACTGGCAGACCGCCTTTTCAGACCAAATGCATTGGATGTTTCACGCCGATTACCCGCTCTTGCTGCCCCTGTTGACGCTCAAAGCCTGGTCGGCTTTAGGGTTAGACACTCCGCGCGCGCCGATCTTAATCGCCGCGCTGTTCCTGTTCTGCTCGGTCGGGCTGCTGACGGCTTATCTGGCGCGGGTCGGCTGGCTGCGGGCGGCGCTGGCAGGCATGTTGCTGCTGGCTGCTCCGCGCTATTTGGATCTGGCTGCCTTCCAGGTGGCGGATGTGCCGTTGTCTTTTTTTATTCTGGCGGGAATTCTCCTGGGAGTGGAAAGCGGTCGTGCCCACACTCATCGCAGCAACCTGTTGGCGCTGGCGGGGCTGGCTTTTGGGCTGGCAGCCTGGACAAAGAACGACGGCATTCTGAGCCTGCTGGCAGCCGCGCTGGTCGGGGCGGGATTGCTGCTGCGGCAGTTATTGGACAAAACCCGCAATCTGCGCCGCTCAGCGGAAAGCCCGCTGTATGCGCACGCTGGGCAGGTTGATGCTGCGGGTCAGACCATATCCCGCGCCGCCGCTGCTCTGCTCGGAGGCGCGCCGCCCTTCTTCACCTTGCTGGTGTTTAAGCTGTTCCTGGCTCCGCCTGGCGATATGCTGGCAGGGCAGACGCTGGCAGGCGCTGTGCAAAAGCTGGGCGACTTTTCGCGCTATGCGCTCATCACCCGCGCATTGCTTGAGAACCTGTGGCAGCTCGGTGAGTACCCGCTGCCAATCGTCCCCTGTCTGCTGGTCTTTGCCTGGTCAGCAGGCAGGCGCAAACTGGCAGCGGGCGAAACGAACAGCCTGGCATGGGCGGGCTTGACGCTGGCGGTAACCCTGCTGGGATACGGCGCAGTGTACCTGCTTACGCCGCACCCGCTGGATTGGCACCTGCAATACTCTGCTGACCGGTTGTTGCTGCAGCTCTACCCGGCGGCTTTATGCCTGCTATTCGTTGTCTTTCTCGAAAAGGAAACGCTATAAGGCACTCCGGTTCATCTGATCTCAACGTCTCATCAAGAGGAACCCTTCCATGAAGAAAAAATTACCCAATATCCTGTTTTGTACTTGCGACCAGTTGCGCGCTTTTGAAACCGGCTGTTATGGCAACCCGGTTGTGCGCACACCAAACATCGACCGCCTGGCGGCGGAAGGCGCGCGCTTTGAACACGGCGTTACGACCTATCCGGTGTGCATGGCGGGGCGCTCGGTGATGCTTTCCGGGCAGTATAACCGCACCTGCACCGGCGGCGTGGGCAACATCTGCACGCCTTATGCGGATGGGCGCATTTATTTTCCACAATATCCCTTCGAAGGACGCCCGCACCTGAAAGACCAAACCCTGCCCGAGGTGTTGAAAGCGGCGGGGTATGCGACAGCGGTGATCGGCAAGTGGCATATTCACTCCTGGCCACAGGATATTGGCTTCGATCACTACCTGATCCCGCGCATGAACCACGCCCACAGCGGGCAAAGTTTCATCGAAGACGGCGGAGCGGAATTTGTGCCTGCCGGGTACAGCGTGGACTACGAGTGCGACCGCGTGGAGCAGTACCTCGCTGCGCGCCGAAATGCGTCCGAGCCATTCTTCTTGTTCTACAATATATCGCCGCCGCACTGCCCGCTGAGCGATGCGCCGCAGAAATATCTGTCGATGTACCGCCCGGAGGAAGTGCCGATCCGCCCGAATGTTGATCTGAATCGGCGGCTGCCGGAGCAGGATCACTGGTTCAAGGTGTACCGCTGGGATTACCGCTATTACAACTTTCATATCCCCTACACCGAGGTGCTGCCGGAGGATTACACGCTGCAGAAGGTGATTGCCGAATATTACGGTTTGACCACCTGGGTAGATGACACGGTGGGGCGCATGCTGGCGGCTCTGGAAGCCAACCGGCTGGCAGAAGACACCATCGTGGTCTTCACCAGCGATCACGGCGATTATTTGGGCAGCCACAACCGGGTGCAAAAGGGCGATCTGCACGAGGAATCGGTGCGCATCCCGTACATTCTGCGCTGGAAGGGAGGATTCGATTCGCGTGAAATTACGGCGCAGACGGCTGGATTGGTCGACCTGGCGCCGACCCTGCTCCGGTTGGCTGGAATCGAGGTTCCCAGGCACATGCACGGCAAAGACCTCTCGCCGATCCTGCGCGGGGAAGCGCCGCGCCTGGAAGAAGAGTATGCCATCATCGAGACCGGGCGCGGCGTAGGAATCCGCACGCCCAGCCATCTGTACGGTTTACCGTTTGAAGACGGCAGCCGCCGCCTGGCAGCCGAGCCGCATTACTTCTTCGACCTGGTAAACGACCCGTATGAACTTCACAACCTGGCGGGCAGTGGCACGCAGTTTGCCCTGGCGCAAACCCTCGACGCCGCGCTGCGCGATTGGGATCAACGCACGGCATGGGGGGAGTGAAAGAAAACATTAAATGAAGATAATGAGGTAAGGCAGACCAGGGGTTCCCTTCCTCAGCGGCGCCGCGTCATGGTTTGCGCAGCCGGGCGAGGCGAGCCAGACGGGCGGCAAGTTTGCGCTGTTGGCGGCTGTCTTTCATCGACTGGCGGGCGACCTGGCGCGCGGCGCGTTCCTGCTGGCGTTTCAGGCGCGCGGCTGCGCGGTCTTCGCGGGAGAGTTGAGAAGCGGTCAGGAAGGTGTTGACCAGCACCAGGTACACAATCACCAGCGTCAACCCGCCAACCACCGCGTCAAAAAGGGATATTTCAGCGGGCAGAAAACTCAGCGAGCTCTGCGGCAGGGGAATGGCTGGATTGCCGGTAAAAAATACCACCGTGTTGGTGACGATGGCGAGCATCCGGATCTCGGTGGGACTGATGCCGCTGTATGAGATCCGAAAGATGCCGTTGACATAGGTGGTCAGATAGACATAGATCGAAGCTAACAGGTAGGCAGCCAGCGCCAGCAGCGCCAGTTCAAACTGCAGGTATGGCGAAAGCCCCAGCCCGATAAAAATCAGCACCTCGCTGATCGAATCGATCATGTGGTCGATGAAAAAGCCGTAGCGCGGGCGCTCGATCTTGCGATAGCGCGCCAGCGTGCCGTCCAGGCTGTCGCCGAACCACTCGATCACGAACCCCAGGCTGGCGATCCATAAGAAGACGGGGTCGAAGCTCGTCAGGGCGTAACTGATGCATATCAATACCGAGCCCAAAAAACCAAAAGTGGTCAGCGTGTCAGGAACCACCCAGGCGGGCATGCGCGCCGCCAGCCACAACAGCAGGCGCCTTTCTGCCCGGGTCAGGTAGGTGTCAACCACGCGGGTGTGGTTTTCGGTTTCCCTGGATGCGGACGGATTGTCAGGGTGCATGGCTTGAATCTCCTATCTGGACTTTATGGCATTTCATCTAGGGCTTCACGCCAGACAGGGTAAAACATTGCCCATTGGTCGCTGGCTTTTTGAATAAACTCTGCCAGCACCGCCAGCACTGCCTCGGCGTTTTGAACGATTTCTTGCACCAAATCAGCATTGCGAATCATCGGGATTGGCTCTGACGCCCACACCTGGTACCTGCCGCAGGGCTGCAAACAGCCGCCTACCACCACCACCGGCAGATTGTGTTTCAGCGCCAGGCGGATGTGAAATACCGGCAGGCGGGCGGGTCTGCCCAGGAAGCGCGGCAGGTACTTGGCTTCGTCTGCCGGCAGCGGGCGGTCGACGCCGGTGACAACGGTGCCGCCGCTGCGCAGTGTTTTGGAAGCCAGGTTGAGCGCGGAAATAGACAGGGGGGTGATGGTTAAACCAGGCAGCGCGCGTAGGCTGTTTTGCCAGCGGTAAGCCGCTGGTGGGTCGGGATAGGAAAGGATGTGGAGCGGATATCCATGAAGCACTGCTGCGCGCCCGACCAGGTCAAAGTTGCTCAGGTGAGGCACCACCACCAGCAGCCCGCTCTGCGCCTGCCTGGCGCGCTCAAAGCACTCAACAAAACTGGAATCAAACTTCACCATCTTGCGCACAGCAGCCGGATCGCGGTGAAAATGCCAGAATTCATACAGGCTGCGAGCAGTGTGACGAAAGGTGCTGGCGACCTGCCGGTCGAGTTCGCTGGCGCTGAGACGGCAGCCATGCAAAACCCACTGGTTTGCCCGGACGGCGCGCACCATTGGCGAGCGCTTGCGCGAGGCGATCCAGTTTCCCACCTGATGCGCCAGCGCGTACCCGGCGGACGGCGGCAAAAGGCTTAACGACCTGCCCAGGGCATATCCCAGGCGGCTGTTGATGAAGGATTGAATGTGGATACGGGGCATGTTTTTATAAAAAAGAACCCCATCTTCGCCGCTGAGCGGATAAATTACTCCACCTTCACCAGGAGCGCGCGCACCACCAGGCGGTTGCGATAGCTGCCGCTGGATTCATCATACCCCTGGCAGGTGATCAGCGTCAACCAGGGCAGTTCTTCATGGCGCAGCACGCTGGCGTCATCCGCTGAAACCAGTTGAGAGGTTTGCACCTGGTACGTATATTTTTGTCCCCAGGCGTGAACGATCACCGAATCGCCAAAGACCAGGCTGCCCAATTTTTCGAACGGACCGGGTTTTCCATTCGGCAAGTACACATGAGCGGTCACTGCGCTGTTGCCCGCCCGGGTTGGAAAAGCCGTTCCTTCCAGGTAACCTGCCTGGTTCCACAACCAGGTCAGATCCCAGCCGTCCGCTGATTTTGGCACACCGACCAGCGGCATAGAGACATTTAACCTGGGGATGCTCAATTTCAATTCAGAAGAAACCTGGTATTCCTTTTCTGCTGGTTGTTGAGGGATTTCGCTAATTCGGTTGGGGGCAAAACCAGTAGCAGGCAGCGCCAAGGCTTTGATCTTGCCCGGCGCTGACCAGCCGGTAGTCAGCGTAAACTTGACTGTTTGTCCACCCGCTGTGGCGTTGATGGTGGCAGGTCCGGGCACGCCATCTGCCAGCGCTGCCGCCACCACCGCCTGACCCGAATCATTGGTCATGGCGGCGTCATGGCTCAAAACAACCCCGTTGGTTTCTGGCGAGTAATGCACCAGCCAGCCGGGTAGCGGGTTGCCCAGGGCGTTCACGATCGACACTTTCAAAGGGCTGCCCAGCAAGGAGCCGAGTTGAACCGAGCGCGCCGCGCCGCCAGAGGCAGTCAGGTAAGGTCTGGCGTTGTATTCATAGGCGCCCACATCGCACACGCCTTCACGCGCCAGCCGCCGCTGGTCGAGGTAATGGCAGGTGTAGGGGCTGCCCTTGTTAATTGCCGGGCTGCCCTCAAGCAATTCGATGGTATCGGTGGGACCACCATTATTCTGGAACGCGCCCAGGCGTGGATCCACGCCGCTCTGCGAGCCTTTATCCCACGCCAGCCCGCACGACACGCCCGAATCGATGCTGTTGCCGCCGTTGACCACCTTTGCCACGCCGCCTTTGGTTTCAGTGTTATAACAGTTTTCGCTGAAGCTGCCAGCCACGATGGTGCTGCGCAGTTCGGTAACCGCTTCGGTGTAGGGTCCTTCGAGCGCATTGGCATAATTCATAATGCCCGTATTGTTGCCGAAAATGGTGCAAGAGGTCAATTTCGCCAGGGTGCGATCGCCCAAAAAGGCGAAGTTGTATAGGGCTGCGCCTTCTTTGGCGTTGTTGCCAAAGAAGGTGCTGGAAGTGGCAGTCAGGCGGCTGTTGTTGTAGATGCCGCCGCCTTTTTCAAGCGCGCGGTTGTTTGAGAAGCTCGAAAAACGGATATCCACTGTTTCCCACATGGCGTACACGCCGCCGCCATTGACCCTGGCGATATTGTTGTTGAACGTGCTGTTTTCAATAGTCAACACGCCGCCATACGGCGGGAAGAAATAAACCCCGCCACCGAAGCGGGCGTAGCTGTTTTGAACGCGCACATTCACCAGCGTCAGGCTGGCATACGCGCGGATTGCGCCGCCATCTTGCAGGAATCCGCGTGGATTGCCGTTTTCAATCGTCATATTCTTAAGGGTTACCAAAATAGGCGAATCAATTTCGGGAATATCGATCACCCGGTCCATTTTCCCCCGCAGGGTGGTATTGCTGGGTCCTTCTCCGATGATGGTCAGGTTCCCGCCGCCTGCCAGGATATCCAGGTCGCCGCTGAAATTCAAATTTTCTTCATCGAATCCATCGATGAGGTAAATACCCGCCGGAAGGATGATGATATCTGGCTCTGGGTCGCTGTTTGCCTTGCTGATCGCTCCACGCAGGCTGCAATCGGAGGGTTTCGAGGTGCAGGCATTGGCGTCGCGGTCATCTTCCATCATATCCACATAAATGGGACCGCGACTATTTGCCTGCACCGGCGCTGCAGCAGGAGCCAGCCTGCTGCCCCATCCCGCGGTTACCAGCGCCATTGCCAGGAAAAACCGTAACAGGGTTTTCCTCCCAATCAGAAGTGTGACAGGTGCCATAGGTCTTCTCCTTCCTTAAAGAAAATATCCCACTCGATGCGCCTTATTTTTCAAAAGTGGCAGTTGCGGTCATATTCCAGCGGAGGCGGGGATCTTGCTTTTCAAGACTGATCACCACAGTGTAGGTAATGTCTCCCTGCTTGTTTTGTCCAATCAATTTGATGCGTTCAATTTTTCCATTGATTTCCAGGTCGGATATCGCGTCAAAGTTCACTTTAACCGGCGCGCCGGGCTCAAATTTCACCACATTCATTTCCGTCAGGTCAGTCGTTTCAACCTGCCAGACCGAAGTGTCGGCAACCACCACATTTGACACGCCCGGGTTGGCAAATTCACCCACCTTGAGATTGTTGGCTGCCACCACGCCATCGATTGGAGAGACCAATTGCAGGTCAGCCAGGGCAGCTTTTGCCGCGCTCAATTGCGCCTGGGCGTTGCGAATGCGCGCCTGGATCAACGCCACCTGGTCAGGATCGGGTCCTTTCGACAGTTTTTCGAGGTCGCGGGTAGCGGCATCAACCGCTGCCTGCGCCACTCTCAATTCCCCTTCGGCGATATTGACATCCAGCGGATCAGGCTTGCCCAGCAGGTAGTTCAAGTTGCGCTGGGCGCGGTCGCGGATCTGGCGCGCCTGTCCAACTGTCGCCTGAATCGAAGCGCGGGTAATATCATCCTCCGGGCGCTCAGAAAAACCAACCAGGAGCTCTTCTGCTTTCCGGACATTTTCCTGCGCCAGCACAAATTCAGCGCGGGCTAAATCAATCTGGTCGCGCGATCCTACGGTATACTGCTTGTTTTCACGGTTGGTTTTGGCTTTATCCAGGCGTTTTTCCGCCTCAGCCAGGCGAAGCTGGGCAGCGGCGCGGGCTTCTGCCGCATTGCGATTCAATGTATCGAGCGCCTGCTGAGCCGAAAGCAGCTCTAACTCGGCGGCAGCCATCGAAGCCTGCAAACGCTCGCTTCCCTTTTGACGGGCAATCACATCCCCGGCTTTGACTCTGGCGCCTTCGGGAGCCAACATTTCAGTCACGATGCCGGGCGAAGGAAAGCTCAACGTTACATGCTTGATCGGCACCACCGCTGCTTCTGCCACCGTGCCGATGATTGCCTTGACAGGCGGGATATCCGGCGTCTTGGTCTGAATGGGTTGTCCTGCGCCGCTGCAGCCTGTGATGAACCCCACAACTGAGACAAACAACAGCAGGTTGAGAATCAGGTTTGGCTTGTGTTTCATATTCCCTCCATGTAAAAAAAGTTCATTTGCTATTCATACGCCAGCACCTCGCGCACCGTTAATTGAGAAGCGCTCCGTGCAGGTAATAAACTGGCAAAAGCCGAGATGATGACCACCAAAATCAGCCAGACGAGAAACCCGGTCTGCGAATAGCGGGTTTGCAGGGGCACATTGAGCAGGGCGACCCCCAGGATATTATTCAAGGAAATACTGATTGGCACAGACAGCAGCCCCGCCAATCCCCACGAAATCACCCCGATCATCATGCCCTCAAACACGACCATCTGACTGATGACTTGATCCTTTGCGCCAATGGCGCGCATGACGCCTATTTCGCGCGTGCGTTCCAGTACATTCATACTCATTGTACCAGCCAATCCTAATCCACCCACCAGCGCGATTAACATGGAGACCGTAATTAATACAACGATGAGGATGTTGATCAGGCTGGCTTGTTGTGATTTTATCGCATAACCCGTGGTGATACTGACGTTGTCAAACCCCGCCTGGAGAAAAACCTGGCGCAGAGTCTCCGCGGTTCGATCCTGGGCGGCAAAATCCGGGCTATGTAATACCACCCGGTATTCAGACGCCTGATCAGGTTGGTTGAGCAGTTGATTGAGGTACTCTTTGCTGGTGTAAAGGGTTGGCGGAATCACCGTTCCGGCAAATTGATAGACCCCCACCACCACAAAGGGATACGCTCGTTTGTCGATTTCAATGGTAATTTCGCTGCCGACCTGGATATCCGGTCGATCAAAAAGCAGTTGGTTGCCCACCAAAACCGCGTTTTCATCGTCAGTATTCAACCAGCGCCCGGCGGAAATGGTGGGATGGATCAAATCAGTATCCGGCGGCAGCCCGATCAGCCCAACCTGCATTGAGCTGCCCCTGTCTACCGACAACAACTGACCCACCTGAGAGACCCAACCCTCGACAAATTTCACATCGGGAATGCTCTTGATGATCGGAATAATGCGCGCAGCGCGGATGGGGCGGTTCAGGGTGACATTCAGGTCCGATAGAAAATAATCGAGGGTACGGTTCAACTCCACCATGATCGATGTCTGGACATTAAACACGCTGATAAAAATCGCGCCGCCGAGGGTGAGCGTAGAAAGGGTGAGCAGCAAACGTCCCTTGCGGCGAAAGGTATTGCGCAGCGAGATCAGCAGGGGACGCGAGAGGAATCGGATTCGCTCCACCAGCCGGTCGATGAATCCCTGCCCAAACCGATCTCTGCCCACACCGTAGTTTGAGATGGCTTCCCGCACCGTCATTTGCGAACCCATCAAGATGGGCAGCAAAGCAGCGCCCAATGGTACCACCAGCGCCACAATGAGTTGAGAGACCAGCGAACCAGGGATAATTCGAAATGAAAGGATATCGAAATTGAAATAATTCGCCATGCCGCGCGCGAGGTCATACGACACATACGTCGCCAGCGGAAAAGCGATGAGAAATGCCAAAGCGCCAAACCCCAGCACCAGCGCAATATACATACCGGCGACCTGTTCCCGGCGCGCGCCGATGGCTTTCATCACCCCGATCTGGCGGACGTGCTGGGTCAGCAGGGCGTTAATGGTGTTTACTACCAGAAACGCGCTCAGAAACACCGTCAAGAACCCTAAGCCCCCCAGCAGCGCGAACACCGGTCGAATGACCGGGGAAACCGGGTGTTCACCAGGGCGGAAGACAAGTTTGAAATAAACGGTATAACCTGCCTTTTGAACCTTGGCTGCTACTTCTTCAACCACCGATTCAACATATTTTTGATTGGTTTGTTCCCCTTCAACCACCAACAAAAGCTGGGTGAATTGATCGGCGCCGCCGAGATTGGCAAGGGTCTTGGGAGAAACAAACCCAACCACCCTTGGCAGCCCCCCCGCAAGAATGGTGTCGAGATTGTGAACAAAGCCGCTGACCCTCAATTCGCGTGTTCGCCCGTCCGGAAAAACCACCTTGATTTTGTCTCCCCGTTGAACGGACATGAGTTGGTGTGCGCTGCGTTCGAGCCACACTTCGTGCTCTTTTAGTTCGAGGCTCATCGCCGGATCAACCGGGCGAAGCAGGTCAACCCGAATATCCTTAAACGGAGGGATGCTGATTAACTGCAAGTTCTCAGTTTTTCCAGGGGAAACTTCAACCCTGGCAGAAAGCGCACTGCGCCCATCCGCGCGGCGCACGCTGGGAATTTTTTCGACCACTGCCAGCAAGTCTGAAGAAAATGGAGATAGAAAGATGGAAGCGCTATGATAATTGGCTGCCCGCGCGGCGGCATCCATATCTTCTGACATTAAAGTGGTCATGCTGTTCAGCAAGCCAACGGTAAATACCCCCACCGCAATCGAAAGCACCACCAACACGGTTCGGGCTTTGTTGGCAGTCAAATCACGCAAAACCTTCTTCCAGCGCGCGCCTATCATGGTTGTTTATCCTGATTTCCGCGCTGCCAGATTCTCGCTGCGGCGCGCTTTGATCACGGTTTCAATTGCCTTGCGGGTGGCTTCTGATTCAGACATCAACCGGATGAATTGCTCGCGCTCCAGGGCAATCACCTCCACCGGCGTTTCAGCCGCGCGCACGGTGGCAATCGCGTGATCTCCCTGCACGATCTCGATCTCACCCACATATTGCCCGGGACCCATGCGGCTGACGATGACGTCGCTGCCATCGCTGCGCTTTAGCGCAACTTCGACAAATCCTTCGGTGATGATATAAAAATATTCGCCGGGATGACCTTCCTGGATAATTTTCTGTCCAGGCGCATAGCGGATCGGTTCAAGCAGGTGCGTGGCTTCCAGCATTTGTTGATGGGTGAGGGTGGGCAAGGCGTGAGCCACCCACTCGTTAACCACTTCTCCATCGGCAATTAAGATGGTGCGGTTCACACGGCGCGCCAGGCTGCTGTCGTGGGTAACCATCACAATAGTTTTTCCCTGTTTTGCCAGGTTTTCAAACATCGTAAAAATCGCTTCCGACGTGCGCGAATCCAGGTTGCCGGTCGGTTCATCCGCAATGATGATCGGCGGATCGTTTGCCAATGCTCTGGCAATTGCCACCCGCTGCTGCTGCCCGCCTGAAATCGCTGAGGGCAGCTTATCCGCGTGGTCCTGCATCTCCACCATTTCCAGCAGGTTGCGAGCTCGCTCGCGGCGTTCGCGCGGAGAATACTTGTTGCAAAAATCCATCGGCAGCATGATATTTTCAAGCAGGGAGAGGGTTGGCAGCAATTGAAAAAACTGAAAGACAATTCCCAGGTTGATGCCGCGCCAGGCTGCCATTTCGTTCTCGGTCATAGTATGTACTGCTGCCTCGCCGACATAAATTTCTCCCGAACTGGGACGGTCAATGCCAGTGATCATGTTGATCAGGGTCGATTTGCCGCTGCCGGATTTTCCAATTACGCCGATAAACTCGCCTGGATAAAAATCCGCATCAATCCCTTTTAAAACCACAAATTCCCCAGCCGCGTTCTTAAAAGTCTTGACCACTTTCCGCAAGCGGATCAAAGGTTGCTCTCCCGCTTTTATGGGGTCCGGTACAACAACCTGTTTATCTTTTCGCCTAAATAGATTCTGGAAGAACATCTTTTTTCGCTTTCCGCAATACTTGTATTATATGTCTTATCTGTTGAAAGTAGATCTTCCAATCGATAACGACTGTATGAATCCCAATATACGGGGATATTATAATGTACGCAGATCTTTCTTGGTCGTTGCAGCGCGCGCAGCACCCTTAAGGTATTGTTAAGCCTGATACATGGACGAGACAGGTAGGATTTTTTGATTCATTATGGTAGATTAATAAAGGTGGAGAAGAACAGGTTTTGATAAGAAGCTGCTATCTCGGAGAGGAGAAGGGAAAACGGTATGGCTTCAAAAAATCGAAAAAAATGGTTGAGGATTATTATTCCTCTGGTGGTGGTTTTATTGGCAGGCGGCGCTGTGTATTTTGGCTGGCAGTATTACCTGGCAGAGACCCAAAAACCGCTCGATGTCAGCAAACTCACAACAGTCACTGTCTCGCGTGGATCAATTTCCGCCACCATTGGCGCTACCGGCACCCTGCGCTCGAAACAAACCGCCACGATTAACTGGACGACCAGCGGTCGGGTTGGAAAATTGTATAAGAAAGCCGGTGATGCCGTGAAAACAGGCGAGGTGATCGCTGAAATTGACCCTGCCACCTATACCGCCCAGATCATCAACGCCCAGCAAGACCTGGCAAACGCCAAATCTGCCCTGCAGAACTTAAAAGAGTCAACCACATCCACCGCCACCGCGCTGCAAGCAGTGGTGACAACCCAGAAGAATTATGACGACCTGGTACTGAAGCGCGAACGCATGAACTGGGGTCGCGCCACCCAGGACCAGCTTGACAAAGCCGAAGCGGAATACATCCTGGCGCAGCGCAATTATGAAAACGCCTGGGACTTGTTTAACCGCAACGCCGACCGCGCCCCAGAAGACGTGGTGCGCGCCAATGCGCTGAGCGCCCTGGCGACGGCGCGCCAAAAACGCGATACCGCCCTGGCAAATCTCAACTGGCTGCGCGGGCAGCCCACTGCCCAGGAACTGGCGCAGGTTGATGCGGAAGTGCTGGTGGCAAAAGCCAGGCTGGAAGACGCCAAACGCAATTACGAGAAGGTCAAAAACGGTCCTTCGAAAGAAGACCTGGATGCCGCCCAGGCAAAGATCGATGCCGCTCAAAACACCCTCAATTCGGTGCGCCTGGTCGCGCCGTTTGACGGAACCATCACCTCGATGACCATGCAGGTGGGCGATTATGTCGATTCCAAAGTCGGCGTCCGCTTTGACAATTTATCAGCCCTGTACGCCGATCTGCAGGTCTCCGAAATTGACATCAACCAGATCCGCGTGGGTCAAAAAGGGACGGTTACCTTTGACGCCGTACCGAATAAAACGTTCGAAATTTTGGTGACCGAGGTGGCGCAGGTAGGCACGGTGTTGCAGGGTTCGGTTAATTTCACGGTTACCATTCAACTGGTCAACCCCGACCGGCAGATCAAACCAGGGATGACCGCATCGGCAAATATTATCGTCGATCAGGTCGATAATGTGCTGCTGGTGCCCAACCGCTCGGTGCAAACGGTAAACCGCCAGCAATCGGTTTATGCCATTCGGGATGGGCAGGTCGTGCCGGTGCGGGTGAGGCTGGGTCTGGCAGCCGATGGGCGCAGCCAGGTGGTGCAAGGCGAGTTGAAAGAAGGCGATAAGATTCTGGCGAACCCGGCAGAATTGCAGACGCAGCGCTCCACCAACATCTTCACCACCCTGTTCGGTCGCAATGTCCAGACGCGCCCGGCGCAGGGCGGGCAGCAGCCCATTCAGCAGCCATTCCCCGGCAGCGGTCCGATGCCTGGCGGCGGTGGTGTGCCGGTGAGATAGAGGATGACATGAGCGATCCCGTCATCCAGGCAACCAACCTGACCAAAATTTATCAGATGGGCGAGATTGAAGTGCACGCTCTGTGTGGGCTGTCGCTGCAGGTGCGGCGCGGTGAGATCGTCGCCATCATGGGACCTTCCGGCTCTGGCAAATCGACCTTGATGAATATCCTGGGCTGTCTGGATACGCCAACCGGCGGCGAATATATTCTGGATGGCGAAAATGTATCGCACCTATCGGATAATGCCCTGGCACGCATTCGCAACCGCAAAGTAGGATTCATCTTCCAAAGTTTCAATCTGCTATCGCGCTATTCCGCTTTGGATAATGTGGAACTGCCGCTGCGCTACGCTGGCGAAAAAAACCTGCGCCGGAGGGCAATCGCCGCGCTGGAGGCGGTTGGCTTGGGTGATCGAATCAAGCACCGCCCCACCGAATTATCCGGCGGGCAGCAGCAGCGCGTGGCAATTGCGCGGGCATTGGTTAATAACCCGGCGATCTTGATGGCGGATGAGCCGACTGGCAACCTGGATTCCAAATCTGGCAAAGAAATTATGGATCTGATTCTCTCGCTCAACCGCGTGCAGGGCATGACTACATTGATAGTTACCCACGACCCAACAATCGCCGCGCAGACTCAGCGCATTATTCGGGTTAAAGATGGAAAGATCGAGGGTAGTTTATGAATTTACTTCAACAATTGCGTGAGGCGCTGGTCAGCCTGGCGCATAATAAACTGCGTTCGGGTTTGACCATGCTGGGTATTGTTATCGGCGTGGCGGCGGTGATTGCCATGCTGGCAATTGGACGAGGGGCGCAGCGCTCCATTGACGAATCGATCCAGGCGGCGGGCAGCAATCTGCTGTTTATCAACAGCGGCGGGCGCAACGTGCGCAACCCCAAGCCGTTGGTGTTGGGCGATTTAGAGGCGATTGCCGATCCGATGAACGCGCCTTCTGTGGGGCTGGCTGCCCCCATGATCAACACCCGCGAAGACGTTTCATATAATAATGTGATATATAACGCAAGTATTGTTGGCACAACCCCCGCCATTGCCCCCATGCGCAACCTGGTGTTGACCGAAGGCGAATTTTTCGCCGAATCGGATGTCAGCGGTCGGCAGGCAGTCATCGTCATTGGCTCTGAGGTAGCCCTCAACCTGTTCAATGATACGACCGGTATTGTCGGCAGCAAGGTGCGCATCTTAAATCAATCGTTTACGGTCATTGGCGTTCTGCAATCGAAGGGCGGCGGAATGATGGGGTCTTCAGACAACACCGTCTATGTGCCTATGACCACCGCTCAAAGCCGCCTGGTGCGCCGCGCAGCGCGCGACCGAATCGACCAGATCGTGGTGCAGGCAATTTCTACCGATGCCGTTCCCAGCGCGGTTGAAGAAGTGTCTGCCATTTTGCGTGAACGCCACAAAACACGCGTTGGCGCGGATGATTTCACCATTCTGAATCAACAAGACATACTGAATACTGCCACCTCAGTGACCGGCGTTCTCACCTCTTTTCTGGGTGGAATTGCCGGTATTTCCCTGCTGGTTGGCGGGATTGGCATTATGAACATCATGTTTGTTACGGTCACTGAACGCACCCGCGAGATTGGCTTGCGCAAAGCAGTTGGCGCCCGCAAGATCGACATTCTGGTTCAGTTTTTGGTGGAATCCGCCTTGCTCAGCCTGTTTGGCGGGATCATTGGGATCGGCATGGCATGGGTGATTGCCAACCTGGTCAGCCAGGTGGCGGCAGCCAGCAATACCAACATTAAACCTGAACTGGGGATCGATGCGATCTTGCTGGCTACCCTCTTTTCAGCCGCAATTGGCATCTTTTTTGGCATCTACCCCGCCAGCCGCGCAGCCAACCTGGCGCCAGTTGAAGCCTTGCGCACGGGGTAAGCCGAATCGCTGGGCAGGCTGCAAACCCTCAATTAGCTTTCTTCTGGGCTGCCAACGCGCGAATGGTGTGGCTGCGGTCAGCGTAACTTTTCACCTTTAGGTAGGCTGGGTGTTTCAGCAGGTAGCGCTGCAAGGTGTCTCCCTGACCGGCGCCAACCTCGAACGCCAGCCACCCCCCCGGCTTGAGAAAGCGGGGGGCTTCGCGTACCAACCGCTGGAAGATAGAAACTCCAAAAGCGCCGCCGTCGAAAGCCAGGCGCGGTTCATACCCCCGAATCTCTTCTGGCAAACTGGCGACCTGCGCGCTTGATATATAAGGGGGATTGCACGTCACCAGGTCGATGCGGCTGTAATACGTTTCCTGCTCAAAAGGCGCGAAGAGGTCCCCTGTGAAAAAGGTAATCCGCCCATCCAGGTTGTGCAAATCGGCGTTTTGACGAGCCAGGAGGATGGCTTCTGGAGACAGATCCGCCGCATAGATTTTGCAACCGCTGTGATGGACTGCCAGCGACACCGCGATATTGCCGCAGCCAGTGCATAAATCCATCACGGTGCTTGGGGCGCGCTGGGATGATATTTCCCCAAGCAGATCCAGCGCCGCTCTTGCCAGGATCTCCGTTTCAACCCGCGGGATCATCGCCTGGGCAGATACGAGCAAATCGAGCCCCATGAAGTGCTGCCTGCCGGTCAGGTATGCCAGGGGAATGCCGCTCATCCGCTGCTCGATCAGGTCTAGCAAGACCTGCTGCTGGGATGGCAGAAGGGGCTCCAGTGGATGTTTCTGCGCGCTGACAGCGGATACCTGCCTTCCGGCAGCCGCCAGCCACAAAGCGCGCAAGGTGGATTCGGGCGTCTCTTCTGGTTTATCGCTCAAGCCGCGCCAGTTGGCTTGTAATTTGGTTTGTAACTCCGTGAAAAGATAGAGGTGGTGGGTCATGTGGCAGCCTGGCAGGTGGATCAAAAAGAATTGAGATTATTGTACAGTCAAATCTTTCAAACCTGCCTGATTTAACACCCTCTTTTTTGAATTTTTCCCAAAAACAGGATTATGATACACTTGATGTGAAAATATTATCCATACTTGAGGAAGGAAATCCGCCATGATGCAAAACCGTCCAACCTATCCCGTCGATATTGCCGGAGTGCACCGCGAACTGCCGCTGGTTGAGGTCAAACCGGGCTTGCGAATAGCATTATTGAATATTTTAGGAGACGTGGAGTTGGTGACCGCCTGCGCCAAAGCGCTGGCGAAAAAGTTAGAGCAGGTTGAATACGACATCCTGGTCACCGCGGAAGCCAAAAGTATTCCGCTGGCGCACGCGGTGGCAGTTGAAACGGGATTGCCGTATGTTATCCTGCGCAAGAGCTATAAACCCTATATGGGCGACGCGCTGCAGGTGGAAACGCTGTCGATCACCACCGGACAGCCGCAAACGTTGTTTCTCGACGAAAAAGACCGCAAGCTGATCGAGGGAAAACGGGTCGTGATCCTGGATGATGTGATCAGCACCGGCTCGACCTTGCAGGGCATGCGCATGGTGATGACCAAAGCCAACGCCAATGTGGTGGCGGAGGCGGCAATATTCACCGAGGGAGAACGCGCAAAATGGGCGCAGATCATTTCGCTTGGTCATTTGCCAGTTTTTGTTGATTGATTAAGGAAGGAATTAAATTGTGAGTGCCGGGGACGCCGACCCCGGCACTCAAATAAAGGAGGAGAAGAAGAGAAGTCGCCCTTACAAATATCATAGCACATTCCTTGTCTGATAACTTGACGCCAAACCTACGCCAGGCATACGCTAAACCTACGCCAAGTAGCGTCAAGACGGGCGTCAAGACGGGCGTCAAGACGGGCGTCAAAGCAGCGCCAAGACGAACGTCCAGGGCGAACGCCGGGCGAACGCCGGGCGAACGCCGGGCGAATGCCGGGCGAACGCCGGGCGATCACCAACCTGAGAGAATGATGATGACCGAAAACCATTTTAAGTCCGGATATGTGGCAGTGGCTGGCAAACCGAATGTTGGTAAATCTACCCTCATTAACAACCTGCTTGGGCAAAAGGTGGCGGCAGTCTCGATGCGCCCGCAAACCACCCGCCGCAACCAGTTGGGAATCTTGACCCTGCCGGATGCGCAAATCATTTTTGTGGATACGCCAGGCTTGCATAAGCCCATCCACAAGCTGGGGGAATTCATGAACCAGGCAGCCATCCAGGCGCTTGAAAGCAGCGACCTGGCGTTGTGGCTGGTGGATGGTTCAACACCGCCCACCGAAGAGGATCGGCTGGCAGCCGGGCACCTGCGCCAGGCTCGCAAGCGCCACCTGCTGCTGGTGTTGAACAAAGCGGATATCCTCCCAGAATCTGACCGCGCAGACCGTTTGGAAGCGTATCGCAGCCTGTGCGCGGCAGAAGACGCACTTTGGATATCAGCCCTTACCGGCTGGCAAACGGATCAATTGTTAAGCCGCATCCTGGCGCGGCTGCCAGAAGGCGAGCGGTTTTACCCGGAAGACCAGGTTACTGACCTGTATGAGCGTGATATCAGCGCAGAATTGATCCGAGAAGCTGCCTTGATCCACCTGCGGGATGAAGTGCCCCACAGCCTGGCAGTGCGGATCGATGAGTTTAGCGAGAGACCCGACGGAAACGCCTATATAGCCGCCACTTTGCTGGCGGAGCGCGAGTCGCACAAGGGAATTATCATCGGCAAAGGCGGCGAGATGTTAAAAAAGATCGGCACGCATGCCCGCAAGGAGATCGAAGAAATGAGCGGTCGCAAGGTGTTTTTAGAATTGCGGGTCAAGGTCAATCCCAACTGGCGCAACAATCCTTCTGCCTTAAAATGGCTGGGATACCAGCCCGATAAATAACCTCCAAGGAGAGTGTATGGCAATTGTAACAATCGTAGGAGCGGGGTTGATGGGATCGGCAATGGCTTATCCCCTGGCTGACAATGGGCATTCGGTGCGCCTGGTCGGCACACACCTGGATGGAGAGATCATCCGCAGTTGCATCGATCAGCATTTCCACCCGCGGCTCAAACGCGAGCTTCCGCAGGGTGTTGTACCTTATTATGTCGAAGACCTGGCAGAGGCGATGGCAGGGGCAGAAGTGATCGTCAGCGGTGTCAATTCTTTGGGCGTCCACTGGATTGGGCGGACCATTGGCGGTTACTTAAAACCCGGTCAGTTGATCATTGCGATCACCAAAGGGCTTGAATTATCTGCAGCGGGGGAGTTAACCATCCTGCCGGATGTGCTGCGCGCAGAATTGCCCGCCGCAATCCGCGACCAGGTGGGACACGCTGCTGTCGGAGGTCCCTGTATTGCCGGTGAGCTGGCAGGCAGGCGGCAAAGCCTGGTGGTTTATGGTTCGCGTGATCAGCGCACGGTCGAAAAACTTGCTGCAATTTTCCGCACGCCGTATTACCACATCTGGACAACCACCGACCTGGTTGGGCTGGAGTATTCAGCGGCGTTAAAGAACGCCTACACCCTGGGTGTAGGGCTGGCTAGCGGCTTGCTCGAAAAGAGCGGCGGAATTGACTCGGCTGGCGCGCACATGTTCAACCTGGCAGCCGGTTTGTTTGCCCAAAGCACGACCGAGATTCACCGCCTGTTAGAAATAGCCGGGGCGACGCCTGCTTTTGCTTACAAACTGCCTGGCGCGGGTGATTTGTTTGTCACCTGCATGGGCGGGCGCACCGTGCGCCTGGGCAGCCTGCTCGGCAAGGGACACACCTACACGGAAGCCCGTCAGATCATGGCAGGCGAAACGCTTGAATCGGCAGAAATTGTGCGCGTGATGGGGCAAGCCATCCCGCTGTTGGAGCAGCGCGGCTTGCTGCGCGACGATGAACTGCCCCTGATGCGCTCCCTGGTCGATATTGTGGTCAATGGCAAACCGGTGTCGTTGGCGCTGGACTGCTTTTTTGGCGGGAGCCATCCAATATAAGGACGATAACGGATGCGCCAGGAGGTAACCGGATGAATTCACTGCCGCGCGTCGGAGTGGTCATCTTGAACTGGAACAACGCCCCAGACACGCTGGAGTGCCTGGAGTCTGTCAGGCGTCTGGTTTATCCTGTTTCGTATGCGCTGGTCGTGGACAATGGCTCGACGGATGGTTCGGCAGAGCGTATCGCGGCGGAGTTTCCGGAGATCGATCTATTGCGGCTGGAAAAAAACCTGGGCTATGGCGCGGGAAACAACGCCGGCATTTCGCTCGCGCTGCAACAGGGCGTCGACTACATCCTGGTGTTGAACAATGATACCCTGCTCGATCCCGCCATGCTCAATTACCTGGTCGAAACCGCCGAAAGCGACCCCGCCATCGCCATGACCGGTCCGCTCATGTATTGCGCCAACCCGCCGGACTGGATTTTTGCCGCTGGTAGCCTGGTCGATTGGCAAAGGGGAGATGTCATACACCGCGGCATGTTCAAGCCCTCCCATGAGGTGTCCTTGCCGCGAGAGCCGCAGGATGTCGATTTTATCGCCGGATGCGGGCTTTTGGTGCGCTCCACCTTTATCCAACAAGTTGGCGCGTTGAACCCCGATTATTATCTGAATTATGAGGATGTGGAATGGGGGATCCTGGCGCGCAGGCGGGGATGGCGGGTGGTGTTTGTGCCATCTGCTATCCTGTGGCACAAAATATCTGCCACCCTTGGATTGGCTTCGCCCGCCAACACCTATTATATGACGCGCAACAGCCTGGCTTTTTTTGCGCGCTGGTTGCCGCTGCCGCAGCGGGCATTGACGCTCGGGCAGATTTTGGCGCGCACAACCCGCACAGTGGCTGCCTGGAGTCTGCGCCCGCGTTACCGCGCCCCCGAATTCCGCCAAAAGCGCAACGCCAACCTGGCTGCCCTGCGCGATTTTTTCCTGGGTCGCTGGGGAGTAATGCCCGTGAAGCCCCTGTCCTCCGCTGAGACAGGGAAGGGGAGAATATGATCCAAGTCAGCGTGGTCATTCCAACTTACAACCGCCATGCAATCCTGCTCGAGACACTGGATTCGATCAGCCGTCAGGTGGGTGAGGCGGCGTTTGAGGTCATCGTGGTGGATGACGGCTCACAAGACGCAACTCCTTCGGTTGCCTCATCGAATTATCCATTTCCTTTGAAGTATATCCGGCAGCAAAACCAGGGGTCAGCCGCCGCCCGCAACCTGGGCGCGGATCAAGCCGATGGAGAGGTGTTGGTTTTTCTCGATGATGATATGCTGCTGGAGCCGGGATATCTGGCAGGATTGGCGGATTTACATCAGCGGCATTCGAAAGCGGTCGGCATGGGCAGGTTTTTGCCCTGGCTGCCGCCCCAGCCCACCCTGTTCAACATCATCTATGCCCGGGCGGAGAGCACACCTGAATTGCCCCAAGAGGGAAGCGAGGTATCCTTCGCGGCGTGCAGCACCAATAACCTGTCTGTTGAGCGCAAGGATTTTACATTGATCGGCAGGATGCAGGATGTGGCTGGCGATGGTCCAACCTGGTGGGGGGACGTAGATTTTGGATACCGCGCTTACCGCCTGGGATATACGATTCGCTGTAGCGGTGTGGCAGCCTGCCGTCACCGCGACTATGCAATCCGCGACCTGGCAACAGCCTGCGCGCGCAGCCGAAATGTGGCGCGTATGGCAATCTTGCTGTTGAAAAAACACCCTGAGATTCAAGCCCACCTGCCCATGTTTTTTGATAAATATCCGATCCGCTTCGGAAAAGACCCGCTGGTTCTCACCCTGCACAAGATGCTGCGCCGCGGGATGTCAGGCGAGCCGGTCCTTTCGGCAATGCAGAGCGCTGCAGGCTGGCTGGAGAAGGTCTATCCCAACCCCGCCCTGCTGCGCTGTTTGTATCGCTGGATTTTGGGCGGCTATTTGTACCAGGGATTTCAAGAAGGATTGCGCCTGTATGGCGCGCCTCCCGCGTTTGATGTTCCGCATTTCCCGTCCAAAACACGCAACAGCCGGATGAAATTATCTGCATGAAACGCATCTTATTCCTTTCCTACTGGTTTCCCTATCCGGCAGATAATGGGTCGAAGCTCCGCATCTACAACCTGTTAAAGCAGTTATCCACCGCATTTGAAATCGACCTGCTCTCGTTTTGCGGGGAAGCTGCCTCACCCTGGCAGATTGAGCATCTGTCGCAATACTGTCAAACCATTCAGTATCTGCCTTACAAATCTTCTCATTTGGGTCGCCTGAAGTCTCTGGCAGGTTTTCTTTGCCCCCAGCCGCGTTCGCTTTTCGCCGCGTATGATCCAGATTTTCAGGAGCTGGTTAATCGGGCGGAAAAGACGGGAAATTACGACGCGCTGCTGATTTCGCAAATCGACATGGCGCCGTATGCAATGCGCAGCCGCATCCCGCTGCGCATTTTGGAGGAACTGGAAGTATCCTACACCTATGATGATTTTCAAAGTCAGCCAGCCGGGATGGCGCGGTTGAGGCGCGCCTTAACCTGGTGGAAACTATGCCAATATCTGCGCCGGATTTCGCGCGTATTCCATGCCTGCACAGTGGTATCGGAACTGGAGCAGAAACTGGTGAAACAGGTCTGTCCCCATTTCCCCGTGCACCTTGTTCCGAATGGGGTGGATATCCACTATAATCGACCGGCGCACATCCCGCAGAAACCGGACGCGCTGGTCTTCAGCGGCTCATTGACCTACCATGTGAATCTCAATGCCGCCGCCTACTTCCTGCGCGAGATCTTTCCGCTCATCCAGCAGCAACGCCCGGCTGCCAGGTTGACCATCACCGGCAGGACGGATGGGCTGGATCGCCATTGGATAAAGTCCCATCCGGCTGTACACCTGACCGGATTTGTCGAAGACGTTCGCCCGATTATTCAATCCAGCCGGGTCAATGTTGTTCCCATTTTACATGGCGGGGGGACACGGCTAAAAATTCTGGAATCGTTTGCGCTGGGTGTACCGGTCGTATCCACCAGCGTGGGCATTAAGGGGCTGGCGGTTACGCCCGGCAGAGAAGCCCTGGTGGCTGATTCTCCCGATGAGTTTGCGCGGGCGGTTTTGCAAATATTAAGCGATAATCAATTAAGTCAATCTTTGGTCAACCACGCGCGGGTGCTGGTAGAACAGGTTTACGATTGGGAAAAAATTGGCGCAGCCTTTCGCGACCTCATCAACCAGTTATAAAAGGTCGTTTGCCAGGAGGAAACAGATGATGGAAGACACAAACTCGAACAATCAAAACCCAGGCGGGACAGCTTCTCAACCTTCCGGCGCAGGTTCCTTCCTGGGGTGTTTGCTCGGCGCAATGCTGGCATGCTGCCTGTTTTCGGTCGGGTTGGTGGTTGTGATTCAATTCAGCGGGGTGGGCTCGGTTTGGGAATTGATCAGTGGAGATGAAGTCGGTGGGGTAGAACGCTCGATCAGCCAGGCGATTCCTGCCCTGGGGCGGGCTCCTACGCCTGTTCCACCTCGTCCCACCTATACTGCAATGGTCTTTACGCTGGCGCCCAGCCGCACACCTCTCCCCACCAACACCATCTTTCCCTCGCGGACTCCGACCATAACACCCACGCCAACCTTTACCCCCGGTCCGCCGACCTTTACCCCCACCCGTACGCCAGGCGAGCTGCCCGGCGCGGCGCAGCTGCTGCCCATCACTGGCATCCCCTTGACCACCACCCTGGGCAGCGAGGCGAACAGCGCCGCCATTTGGGCTGGCTACCTGGGATATACCATTTCACCGGCTGATTTTCAATCGAAACTGCCGCGATCGGATAACCCCGAAAAAGGCTTCGTGGGGAGTATTACCGGCGTTTGGGGGCGCACCCCCCCGTATGATTATGGGGTTCACGCTGCGCCTGTGGCAGACCTCTTGAAGCGCTACAATGTGAACGCCAGGGCGATCTACGGCGCGGAATTGGACGATGTGCGGGCCGAACTGGCTTCCGGCAGACCGGTCATCGCCTGGGTGGTGGGGCAGGTTGGCTTGGGCGGATCCACCACCTACCGCACCCGCGAAGGGGATGACATTGTGGTTGCGCCGTACGAGCGCGCCGTGGTTGTGATCGGATATGACCGCCAAACGTTCAAATTCCTGGATGGTGATCAATTTTACGATCGTCCGATTGGGGTGTTTCAGCGCTCATGGGGGGCTTTGCGCAATATGGCAATCGTGCACGTGCCGTAAAGTGGTATACTCGACGGGTTCATGAATACTGCTTCGTACACCCGCCGCAACGCTCTTATTAATATAATTGGCGAGACCCTCTGGGGATTAAAGGCGAACCTGATTGTCCCCTCCGTCGTTTTGTCTGTTTTGCTGTATACCTACGGCGCAAGCCCCGAACTGATCGGCGCGATCTCTGCCATTGAAACCAGCATGTTACTGCTGCCGCAAATGGCAGGCGGCTATATTTTCCATTCACGCGCCAAAAGAAAGGTGCGTCTGGTGCTCTGGCATTTCCTGGTTATGCTGCCCTTCAACCTGGTGCAGGCGGGATTAACCTTTTTTGCCAACCAGCTTGATCCTGCTTTTTTCCGCATCGCCATGCTGGCAAGTTTCGCATTATATACGGCTGCCATTGGCGTGGTGGTGGCTTCGTGGTTCGAATATTTTGTGGGGACGATCTACGAACCCGGCATTCGCGGAACGGTAATGGGGTTGAGCACCTTTGGCGCATCAATCTCCGGCACCGCTGGCGCGCTCTTTGCGGGCTGGATGATCCGATCGCTGCCGCTGCCAGACGCCTATGCCTGGTTGTATGTTCTATCCTGGGCAATCGGGTTAGCGTCAATATCCTTGTTCCTGTTTATCAAAGACCCTGGCGCGAATGACACATTCGCAAGTGCTGAACAAAGACCCACTCCGCGCAGTTTACTGGAGAGCCTGCGCCAGAGTCTCTCGATCCGCAACTTTCGCCGTTACCTGGTGGGGAGAATACTGGCGGTATCTGGCTTTGGGGTCGTGCCATTTATTGCCATTTATTACACCTCAGAGATCGGAGGCAGCCTGCCCAATGATTTCGTTGTCTCCTGTTTTTCTGCCTTCACCCTGGCAAACGCCTTCGGCAGCCTGGTAGTCGGCAGGGTCGGCGACCGCAAAGGACACCGCCTGGGAATCATCTTTGGAGCGAGTATGCAGGCATTATCCTTGTTGACCGCTGTCCTGCTGCCGAACGCTGCAGGGTGCATCCTGACCTACGCTTTTGCCGGGTTGACCAGTTCTTGCGCCTTCGTTGCTCACTACAATCTGGTGCTGGAGATGTGCACTTCGCGCAACCGGGTTGCGCACATTTCCATGGCTAACCTGATCATCGGTATCCCAGCCTCTCTGGCGCCGCTGTTGGCAGGGGTGGCAGCCAGGCAATGGGGCATCCAGACCCTTTTCATTGCCAGCGTGGCGATCAGCCTGGCGGCTGTGCTCTGGTTTATTTTCCGTTTTGTCGAGCCGCGAACATTCACCAGGTCGTAAACCATTTTTTACGACAAAGGCGCACATGGCAGAATCCTCAGCGACCCGCGAACACCAGCCTATCTACCGGCGCAATTTCTTCTTCTTTTTGACCGATAACGTGTTGTTCAACCTGGCGTTTAACATCATGGGACCTACCACCTTGATCCCCGATTTTATCCGCCAGTTGACCCGCTCTGAGGTCCTGATCGGTCTGTCCTCCAACCTGTTCGAGGTAGGCTGGATGCTGCCGCAGTTATTCATCGCGCGCTACCTGGTTCATTTTGACCGTAAAAAATGGTGGTTCGTCGGTCCCAATCTCCCCGTTCGGTTCATGGTGCTTTTGTTTGCCTTGCTGACCGTCTGGCTTGGCAAGGACCGCCCCGAAGCCATTTTGCTGGCATTTCTCATCTGCTACGGCATCGCAGCAGTGGGAGATGGCGTGGTCTCGGTGCCCTGGGCGGTAATGGCTGGCACCAGCCTGGATGTTCAATGGCGCGCCCGCATGTTTGGGTTGACATCGGCAATCGCCGGAACCCTGATGTTGGGCATTTCGCCGCTGATTGGATTGGCGCTGGGCAGCCCGGCTTTTTCTTTTCCAGAGAACTATGCCTTGATTTTCGGCGCAGCCGGGATGTTGTTTGTTTTATCCACCCTGCCAGGGGTTTTTATTCATGAGCTGCCCGGCGGCAAAACCCTCGAAAAAATTCCAACCGTGGGTGAGTTCTTGCCCAGCCTGGGCAGGGTGCTGCGCACCGACCGCTCCTTCCGTTCGATGGTGGCAGCCCGCATGTTGACCAGCCTGTTCACGATGGCGAACCCCTTTTATATCGGCTTTGCCACCGTGCAATTGGGGCTATCCAACACCGTTGCCGTGCCAACCCTCCTGGCGGTGCAGACGATTGGCAGTATCTTTGGTTCGCTGCTCTACACCTGGCTGGCTGCGCGCAGCAATCTGCGGGTTATTCGGCTGGCGCTGGCAGCGGCAGGCTTACTGCCGTTGAGTGCGCTCCTGGCGGCTATCATCGAACCTCTGCTGCTCTATTTGGGATTCTTCGTGTGGGGGTTGACGGTGCGCACCCTGTTCATTGGGTATATGAACTGGGTTATTACCCATTCCACTGCGGAACAGCGCCCGGTTTACACGGGATTGTTCAACACCATGGTGGCGCTGGCATCCTTATCCGCGCCTTTGCTGGGCGGAAGCATTGCCCAATGGCTTGGATATCCGGCTTTATTTGCAATGGCTTTGAGCATGGTGATGGCTGCGCTGCTGGTAACCCTTCGTTTTGTGCGCGATGTGCGCTCACCACAACCAGTGCAGTAACCCGGCTGCTGGCGGATATCCCCCAATGGTTTTTCAACGGGTTGAGCCCGGCTTATCGATTGTAAAGATCAGGACGCCGATCAGCGAAGCGGTGGTTGCGGGTGGTAATTTGTTTGTCGTCTGCCTCGGCAGGGTTAATCTCCACCACCTGCACCCAATCTCCGCTTTCGGGCGCCTGTGCCAGCCGCGCTCCGCGCGGATTTAAAATTTGAGAAGCGCCTGTGAAGGTCAGGCTGGATTCCCCCAGGGTTTCTGTGCCATATCGGTTGGTGGTGATCGAAAAGACCGCATTTTCCAGGCTGCGTGTTACCATCGCTGTCTGGCAGTAGGGCAGCACCAGGTTCGCCGGGTGGCAAATGAGCTGTGCGCCGCGCAGCGCCAGGGTGCGCGCTGCCTCTGGAAAAAACCAATCAAAGCAGATCATCATCCCCAGCCGCATTCCGCGGTAGTCAAACACAGGAAAGCCGGTATTGCCAGGTAAAAAAAGATCCTTCTCGTTGAAAAACAGGTGCGCCTTGCGGTACACCTGGATCACGCCATCCTCGGCAATTGCAGCCGCCGAATTGTACAATCCCTGCTCAGTCCGTTCCGAAAAGCCAGAGACAATCACACCGCCCATCGCCTGCGCCAACTCACGCAAAGCGCTTAAAAAAGGTCCACTCCCGTCATCAGGCTCACTAAATGACGCCAGTTCGCGCGGCGAGGAATACAAATAACCGCTGTTTGCCAGTTCGGGAAGCACAAGCAAATCTGCCTGCACCCCCGCCAGAAGCGCCTGAATGGTGCGGATATTGGCTGCCACATCGCTGCGGCTTGGGCAAAACTGGACAAATCCAACGCGGCGCATCTGGATCACGCTCCAAACGAATAGTGAACTTCAAAACCGAGCAGTTCGCGCGCCCGCTCGATGCTGACCAGCGTGTCAAACCCTTGGAGCGGCTTCTTGAAGGAGGTTACATCGGGATAAAACAAATCTGCCAGCGTCTGCGAAGGGATGCCAGTCCAGTTCTGGCTGTCGTTGATATGCAGCGGATGACTGCCGCCGTATCTGCTGGTCAGGGCTTTCTCTATCGCCGCCGCCGAGTCGCGTTCATCCAGCATGGTAAAGAAATTCACCCGGCTTACCATCGCCTGCCATTCCTCACCGAACCATTCCGGGTGTTCCTGGCGCATCCGCTGCGAAACCGTTGGATCTTCCTGCGCGCCCATCGCGCGCATATTGTTGTATTGCTGCCAGGCAGCCTCGAACCAGGCGCGGCGCTTCGCAGCCGGGAGCGCCAGCAATTTGTCAACCAGCCGCTGCACCCCCTCGCGCCGTTCGCCAATTTTGGAATGGTAAGACGCCGGAGCTACCCAGGGCAGGCGCAGCGCCGCGCCCGAAATGCCGGAGCGCCGCCAGTAATACTCTCCAATATCTTCGATGACATGCTTGGAAAAGGAATAAACATCGCTCGACTCGCAGGGGTGATCTTCGTCAACCGGCAGATAGCGGATCGCAGCCGGACGCTTGCCGTAATATGTCCCCAGCGCGTTGATCGAGCTGGCTTGTACAACCCGCTGGATGCCCTCCTCTTCGCAGGCTTTATAGACGTTGAAAGTTCCCTGCACATTCGCCATGAATACCTGGTGGCTGGGAGCGTCGAACGGGTTGCGCACGGCTGCCAGGTGCACCACCGCATCAAAACCGCGCACCATCTCGCGCAGTAACGGATAATCGCCGATATCGCAGAGGGCATATTCCGCAGAAGGGATGGACACTCCTTTGCTGCGCCCGATTACTTTGATAAAATGTCCAAGCTGCGCCAGGTACTGCACCGCTGCCCTTCCCACATCTCCGGTTCCGCCAGTCATCAAGATGCGCATAGGTAAAACTCCTTATTCATGATAAACTGCTTCGCGCAGACCCTTCAGGTAGCCAATCGCAAACAACCTGCCGATTGAAGAATAGGATGGGTTATCGTTGCTGTCCCCCTCCATCGTAGGAACATGATCCGGGCGGCAGACGCCGTCATAGCCAATTTCGCGATACGCTTGCATACAGGCGTACATATCGGTCTTCCCTTCATCGTGAAAGGTTTCGACAAATTTTTCCGGCGTGCCGCGCACATCGCGAAAATGGACAAAGAAGATTTTTTTCTGACGCCCAAAACGGCGGATGACGCCGGGCAGGTCTTCGGTCATCAGGGTGAAATTGCCCTGGCATAATGCAATGCCGTTGACCGGGCTGGGTACCAGGTCCAGCAGGCGTTGAAAATTTTCAATGCTGCGCATAATCCGACCCAAGCCGCGGATGGGGGAATACGGCGGATCATCAGGGTGCATCGCCAGGCGCACATTGCTTTCCTCCGCTACCGGTACGACGATCTCCAAAAATGATTTTAGATTTTGCCACAGTGTGTCTTCGGTGACGATTCCGTACTCCGTCAGGGGGGCGTTTTTCATCAGGCTGTGGTCATAAGCCGTTGCCAGAGCGCCGCCGCGCGCGGGCGCCATCGTGGAAGTGCGCATCCAGTTAAAGACCGGCATCCACTCGTAACACCAGGTTGAGATACCCAGTTTGCCCAGGTTGCGAATCAGGTCAATGACCCATTCGATCTCTTGATCTTTGCCGGGTAAGCCCAACTTGATTTTGTTCATCGGCGGGCGGCTTTCCAGCACGTCAAACTCAAACCCAATATCCTGGTAAGCGCTCTTGAGCCTCATCAATGACATGTAACTCCAGGGCAGCTCTTCGCGCGGCACATCCAAGCCGCGCCGAAAATCCATCACGCCTACCACATGGTCGATGCCGCACTGCTTAACCATTTTCCACAGGCTGGTCTGGTGGGGAGCAAATACTTCAGCAATTTTGATCATAATTCCTCGAATAAAAGGTATAAAGATTTTCTCCTGGAAATGCCATTTCTGCACCCAATCTGTCATCGCGGACGGTGTGAAGCGATCTCCACCATCGCGCTGCCCCGGGCGCTGCCCCGGGCGCTGCCCCGGGCGCTGCCCTAGGCGCTGCCCTAGGCGCCGCCTAGGAGCACGCAGCCACAGACGATATTTTGGGATGCCCGGACTCGCGCCCAAAGGTCAAAATACAGTATAGTATAAAAAATCTAATTTGTGAAATGTCTTCCTGGCGAGGTAAGAAAAAAACATGAATAGGCATGAAAAGCGCGATCAGCATCCTCAACTGGACAAAGAATTTTCCGATCCCAATTCCCAAAAAATGCTCAACCTGCTATTTGGAATTTTTCTGGCAGTTGGGCTGATTTCATTAACGGCAGCCGTCATCAGCGGGTTTCAAGCCGCCTCCCGCCTGGCGCGTGAAATCAGCACAACGGGTGTGATTGTTACCCTGATTTCCCGTATCGACTCGGATGGCGACGAGTATTTTTATCCCCTGGTGGAATATAAGCTGCCCGATGGCAGCGAGAAACGGGTGGAGATGTCAGAAGGAAGCTCGCCGCCCGCCTACCGGCAGGGACAAACAGTCACCGTCTTGTACGACCCTGAAAATCCCAATCGCGCGCGCATTCAATCGTTTGGAGGGTTCATCGATTTGTGGATTGTCCCATTGATCACGGGGTTTTTGGGGGTGATTTTCACAGGAGTCGCCATCCTGACTCGCAAGGTGTTTGAATGAATCAAGCAGCATGACCCCTTTTCCTTCAATTGAAATTTTCCCCAATAGTGTATTGCCATCGATTTCATCCCGTTGAATCCAGCGGGGTCGCTCTGAGCGGGTGGTTCAAGCGCCGTTATTTGACTTGCTTGAAATTGATCAGGATCAGGTTGTTGCTGCAATCTGCCAGGGTGTCAAAAGTAACGCGGCTCGAAAGCGGAATTCCATTCTGATCGAGCAATTGCACATAAAGCGTGCGCCTGGATGCAACTGCTTTCTCCGCCAGTTTAAATTCATAGCCAGCCGGACCATACTGCAAGGCGGTGCCAGTCAGGCTGAGCTGATACACCTGTTGAAATTCGAGCGTACCGCCCAGTTGCACGGTAATGCCCACGTAAGGTGATCCTTTCAGGTCAAAGACCTGTCCCCCCAGCCACATCTGGCAGCCGCTGTCCGGGTGATAGATGCGGGCAGAGATGGCAACCGGATCATTTCGCAGGACAAACGGCAGTCCGGCTGGAGGGCGGGTGGGAGTTGAGGTGGCTCCGACCGCCTGAATAGAGATCGGCGTGACAGTCAGGCGCGGATCGGGAGTGGATGTGGGCAAAGGCGTGAAGGCAGTCGTAGCGGTTGGCGTCCAGGTAGGGGGAAGGCGGATGGCGGTGGACTGAGGCGTCTCGGTCGGTTCGAGGGTGGGCAAGACCATCGGTGCTGGTTCGGTGGGCGGAGGGAAGGGGTTAACGGGCGAGTAGGGAAAATAGTAGATAAATGCCGAAAGCCCGATGGCAGCCACCATACCAATGACCAATAAAAAGGTCAGGAGATTCAAAAAACATCCGCCAGCGCGGCGCGGAGAGCGACTTTTTTCCATACGCTTCATTTTACCCGGCAACTTAAAAAAGGCAACCTAAAATCGATGAGAAATCACCTCTTTGGCGCTGACGGGGTTGATGTACCGGTCATTGCGCCTGGCAAAACGCGCCGCGGCTGGCGCGGCACAAGTAGACCTCGGTTTGTTTTCCGGTCAGACGGGTATATTCATCGCTCAAACTTTGAATGAACTGTCCGGCAGCGCTTTCTTCCACCAGGTTGACGGTGCAACCGCCAAAGCCTGCTCCGGTCAGGCGGGCGCCCAGGCAGCCGGGCAACGACTTGGCAGTATCCACCAGCACATCCAGTTCCGGGCAGCTCACTTCGTACAGGTCGCGCAAACTGGCATGCCCGGCGATCATCAGCCGCCCAAAACCGTCGGCGTCGCCGCGATTGAGACAATCGACCGCTTCTTCAACGCGGGCGCATTCTTCAACGATATGCTGCGCCCGGCGGGCGATGACCTCAGGCAGCAGGTAAGATAAACGGGCAAAGTCTTCCGTTGAGACATCGCGCAAGGCGCGGATGCCGGGCAGGTGTGGTTTGAGCAGTTCAACTGCTGTTTCGCAGGCGGCGCGCCGTTCATTATATGCAGATTCTGCCAGGCTGCGTTTGACCAGCGAGTTCGCAATGATGATCACCGTGCCTGCTGGCAGCAGGACCGGTTTCCAGTCCAGGCTGCGCGTATCGAAATAGAGGCAATGCCCCTCCACGCCGTGCGCCGAGGCGAATTGATCCATCAAGCCGCAATTTACACCCACGTAGCGGTTTTCGGCTGCCTGGCTGAGGCGCGCCAGGGTCATCGCGCTGGCATCCCAGCCGCCCAACTGGCGCCACAGCGCAGCGAAGGCAACCTCTACCGCCGCAGATGAACTCAACCCGGCGCCAATCGGCACATCGGAAGTGAACACCGCGTCGACGCCATTTACGGCATATCCCTGTTCCTGCAGCGCCCAGGCGACCCCTGCCGGGTAGCGCGCCCAGGCAGGCAGCGGCTTCCCAGTCAAGGTGCGTTTTTCTGCCAGGTGATCCAGGTCAAAGCTGGCGCTTTCATTCAGGTCGAGCGCCGTCAGATAAACCTGGCGGTCAGAACGCGGCTGAGCCGCCACGCGCACTGAGCGGTCAATCGCCGCGGGTAAAACCACGCCGTCATTGTAATCGACGTGCTCACCCAGCATGTTGACCCGCCCCGGCGCAACCGCCAGATAGGGATAAGGAGGAAGGGTTTGAATGGACATAACGATCAGGGCTTCTTTGGTTCAGGAGGTTTTGGTCGTGAACCCCAAAACAGGCGACCAAACATCTCGCCCGCGCTGGGGGTATCACTCTTGGCTTTTCGATCCCATTCGCCCGAAACGCGTTGATGCAGCCATTGGCGGCGGCTTTCAAAAACCTGAGATAATTCTTTCGCCAACTGGTCGCCTTCGTCATCGGCAATATCATTGCGCAACTGGCGGAGGGAAGCAATCAGGGCATCCAACATGCGTACCACATTTTCGCGGTTTAAGCGCAGCCCCTCTCCGGTCGGGTCGCCATCTTCCAGCATCACTGCCGGACCGGTCGCCCAGGCAAACGAACTGCCCGCGAACTTGCGCGACTCGCGCCAGCCGGGCTGCTGGGTCAGGGTCATCAATAATGCCGTAGAAGCCAGCTCAGGCAGCACCTGGATGCCCGCCATGATCCCATCGACCTCCATCGGCTCTGAAAACAGGGCAGACCCGCCGAGCAAACTTGCCATGTCTTGCGCCAGGGTGATCGCGCTTTCATGGGTTCCGGGCGGACAGGTGATCAAGATGGGCACTTTGTGAAACAAATCGGCATGGGCGGCGTCTGGTCCGGTGAATCCCTCTTCGAGATAAGCCGGGTTGATGGCAGGCGTCATGGTAACAAAATACCGCTCATCGGTGAGGAGTTGACCCGCCCAGCGGGTGGTGGCAGTCGTAATCGAGGAGGTGTCGATCAAAACCGAGCCGGGTTTCAAATCTTGTGCGATGATTTCCATCGTCTTGCGAATCTGGTTGGCGGGCAATGCCAGCACCACCACGTCTGCCTTTTCGACAGAAGCCGGCAGGTTGAGGTGGATTTTATCGAAAGCGCCCATTTTTTCCGCCAGGCGCGCGGTGCGCACATCGGCATCATGCCCCACCCGGAAAAATTGTGTCCGGTCTTTGCCCAATGCCAGACCAAACGAGGTGCCAATCTGTCCCAAACCAATTACTGACACTTGAACCGCCATCTCATCCTCCGGTTAACAGCAGATATAAAGCCCGCAGCGGCGGGAGTAAAATCAGGCTGAAGACATCGAAGCCCAGGTAAGGCAGCACAAACAACATCAAAAGCAGGATCATCGGACCGTACGGGCGAATGCGCTCTAAACCGCGCTGCCAGGACGGCGGCAGAAAGTAATCCGCAATTTTGTCGCCATCCAGCGGGGCAAGCGGGATCAGGTTAAAGAGCATGAGAGTCAGGTTGATAATGATGAATTGAAAGACAAATTCACTGGCGGAGGGCAAAAACGCAGCGAGGCGGTAGTTTGGCACCAGGTTGAGCCGCACGAAGACAGACGCCAGGATTGCCAGCAGCAGATTCGAGAGCGGACCTGCCAAAGAAACCAGCATCAGGGCGGCTGAAGAACGGCGCTGCAGCGCATAGGGGTTGACCGGCACCGGTTTTGCCCAGCCAAAGCCGACCACCAGCAGCATCAGCGAACCCATCACATCCAGGTGCGCCAGCGGGTTGAGGGTCAACCGTCCATTGGCGCGCGGGGTGTTGTCGCCAAACGAATTGGCTGTCCAGGCATGCGCAAATTCATGCACGGTAAAGGCAATGACCAGGGTGATGGCGCGGGAGATGAATGTGGGCAGTGATAGTCCAAGCATGGGCATGATTATAACATGGGTGGTATAATCTTTTTTGTGCTGCCAGACTTGAAGCTGGGCGATATCATCCAGTTGCGCAAGCCGCACCCATGCGGGGGGGTGGAGTGGAGGGTGACTCGGCTTGGCGCAGATATTGGTCTGGAATGCTGCCGCTGCCAGAGGCGGGTTTTACTGGCAAGACATGACCTGGCTCGCCGACTGAAAAGGATCATCTCACAAAACCATGATGAATTACCAACAGCCTGACCTGCCGCATATTTTATTTCTCTTTTCTGACACAGGGGGTGGACATCGCAGCGCTGCGGAGGCGATTATCGAAGCGATCCACCTGGAATATCCGGGGCAATACAGCACGGAAATGATCGACATATTCCGCGAATATGCCCCGCCGCCGCTCGATAAACTGCCGGATATTTATCCGCCTCTTTCGCGCATACCGCGCGTTTGGGGGCTGGGTTATCAGATCAGCAATGGTCGCCGCCGGACGCGCGCTTTTTACCAGGCAATCTATCCGTATGTGCGCCGTTTTCTGCACCGTCTGCTGGATGAAAATCCCAGCGATATGGTGGTTTCGGTGCATGGGTTGGTCAATACGCCGCTGGCGCGCACGTTGGAACAGCGCCGCATCCCGTTTGTCACCGTTGTAACGGATATGGTATCCACCCATTCTGCCTGGTATTCGAACCGCGCCACGCGCATTATCGTCCCGACGGATGCCGCATACGAGCGCGGTTTAAAAGCTGGTGTACCGGGAGAACGGATGCAGGTGATCGGAATGCCGGTGGCGGAGCGGTTTGCGCTGCCATCCCTGGAACGTCCCTTGCTGCGTGAACGCCTGGGCTGGTCGCAGGAACATCCTGTGATTTTGATGGTCGGCGGCGGCGAGGGAATGGGTCCGCTGGAAAAAACTGCCATCGCCATCGATGCGCTAAAACTGCCCGCCACCCTGGCGGTGATCTGCGGGCGCAACCGCGGCTTAAAAGCGCGCCTGGAAGCTTATCGCTGGAAATCGCAGGTGTTTGTGTATGGCTTTGTGCGCGAAATGCCAGATTTTATGCGGGCGGCGGATATCCTGGTGACCAAAGCCGGTCCAGGGACGATATCCGAAGCCTTTATTGCCGGACTGCCCATGATTTTATACAGCCGCATGCCGGGGCAGGAAGACGGTAATGTAACCTATGTGGTTAATCAGGGCGCCGGAATCTGGGCGCCGCAGCCAGCAGATGCTGCCCGCGCTGTAAAACGCTGGCTGGATTATCCCGAAGAGCGCTGGCGCGCCGCAGGCATCTGCCAGCGGCTGGCGCGCCCCCACGCTTCGCGCGAGATTGCCCGCAGCCTGATCGGAATCCTGGAAAAATCTCTCAAAGTTCGTTGACTTAAGCCGGAGACGGCAGTCTATCACGCGAATTCCTGCCCGCCTTGGTTTTGCCTGTGGTTGTCTTTATGGCAATGACCTGGATTTTATCAGCCACAATTCCGAGAGATCGCAGCCCAGACCAATGCCCCCTTTGCCAGGTTCGCGCCGCCAGGTGAGGGTTAATTGCCCGCTGCGGGTGGCTTCGCGCGGGATGTCAAATTCCACTGGCGCGCGCGGGACGGGTCTGACGAGATAGGGATGAATCTCAATGCCATCTTGCGCGTCGAGGCGCACTTTGACCGGCGCATGGTGCGGCTGCTGTTCGGAATAAACGATACGCAGCCGGTAAGCCGCTGCGGTATCCAGGTTTGAAAAGCGCATCTGAAAGGGTTGATCGTTGAGCGTTCCGGTAAATCCACGCCAGGCAACCGGCTGCGGCTGGGGGGATTTGCGGTAAGGATACTTGCGCGCCGGGCTGTGGATGAACGCCGGGTCCTGGTCATACGGCAGCCCCGGCACAACGTACGGCGCCGGGTCGCCGCTGCCCAGGTTGATATAGATGCCGCCGGGTCCTGGGTCGCGGCGATGCAGCATCTCGATGACCGCCTTGCAGCGCTCCCCTTCATCTGGAATCTGACGGATGGCTGCAATGCGCTCCAGCAGCCAGGGAGCGTCAGTCAGCGGATAATCAACCCCGTCGAGACTGGCGCCGCGCACTTCTTCCTGCCCCTGGTAGAGATGGACGCTGAGCTGCATGTGCACGGATTGGAACAGGGCTTCTGCCAGTTGGAACAGGCGTGTGCGCCAGGCAGCAGCGACCGGCTGCAGCCAGGCTTGATCGAGGATGCGCTGCGCCTGGTCGATGGCGCGCAGGCTGCCCCAGGACACGCCCGCTGCATCCCGCCGGATTTTGCGCAGTGCTTCAAGGGCTTGAATTTCCAGGCTGGTTTCATATACCAATCGCGCGCGCACATAGGCGTCGTAATAGGCGCGGTATAGCGCCTGTTGAAAGCGCCAGTTCTGCAGCACCTGTGGAGACGCGCTGTCTTCCAGCGCCTGGAATTGCTGCAAGGTAGTAAATACCCCGTCGTTTGCCAGCAGCGCGCCGCGCCAGTTGCGTTCCAGCGCCATCAGCCCCTGGGCAAACGAATCGGTATATGCTTCTCCGATGAATAAGCGGCTATATTCGCGCAGAATCTCGGTGACCGGTCGCGCTGGGTCCCAACCCAAGCCGCACCAAATAAATTTGTTCACATCATCGTGGCAGCCCTCAGAATAGGTCAAGAACCCGATCGTGCCTGGGCAGGTGGCGTGAAAGATGGCAGCCTGGTCCAGCGGGCGAGGGTTAATCACCTCCCGCCCCTCGGTCAGGGCAAAGGCTGCGTCCCAATCTGGCACGGGGAACTGGCAGTTAAGGGTGTGGGTGATATCCGGGTAATTGCGCAGCGGAAAGCGCTGCGGGATGAGGGCGCGAAATTCGGGCATGGTCAGGTGCACCCAGGGACCATGCACCACGCCGTCCAGCCAGTCCATCTGTTCTCCGCGCAGGAGGCTCAGGAATTCCTCCATCCACTCGCTGGTGAACCCTTGCGGTGAGACCCACATCTGCGCACGCGGGTGATGCCGGAGAAGCTGGTGTTTCTGCCTGGCAAGCAGCGGCATCAGCAGGCTGGGGCGCGCTTTGCCCGGGTCGCCGCCGGGAACGAAAACCGCGTCGATGCGCGGCAAGGCGCGAAAGAAATCGTCCCATTCGCGCAGCGCGCGCTCCACCTGTGCGGGGTCGGCATAGTCGGGGTCCATCGCCGGGAACCAGACCCACACATCCAGACCATATTCATCTGCGATGCGCGACATACCGGCATTGGTTTCGAGCGGAGGCAGTGGAAAATGGACACTGTCCTCGTTGTCATCCGAGCGCGGCGGGATGAGTTCGATGGCGTTGGCGCCAAAAATCGCCAGCTCGCGGATATACTGTTCCCACTGGCGCAGGTCCCAGCCGTCATACGAATTGGTCTTGTCGCGGTAGCCCAGTTGATGACCGCGCAGGGGATAAGCAGGCGCGGTCTTGATTCTGAAATCCGGGCGTAAAGCCAGGCATTGTTTCTCCATGCGCAGATGCCGCAGCAGGCAGCCCGCCGCAAAGAGCACCCCGCGCTCGTCGGCGCCAGCCGCAATTACCAGCGGCGCGCCGTTTCGGTCAGCAATCTGAATGGAGTATTCTTCAGCCCGATTGGGAATTTCATCTTGACGAAACGCCGCGCGAAGAAAGGACGGCATTTGCGCCGCTTGCGAGAGCCAGATCAGCGGGCTGTTATCCACCGGCAGCCCATCGACCACCGGCAGGCGAATTTGCGTACGCTTTTCGATCTCCTCCACCAGCATCCGGGCGGCGGTCCTTTCGCGGTGCGCTGCGTTTGGACTGAGTGCTACCGCCGCTGATTTCAAATCCAGCATTTCGCTTGCCTGACCAATTGCGTTCATCCTATCCTCCTGATATGCGTGCGGTGAAAAACAGGGAAAACCTCTCTTGCCGGGTATCTCTGGCTGCGCTTAACCCTGTAGATTCTTTCGCCGCTCTTCTACCGAAAAACAATACGTCTCATACGAGACATCCGGCGGGACAAAGTGGTCCACAAATGGGATAAACGCGCCTTCGCGCAGCAGCGGCGCGATCCGCGCCAGTTCTGCCGCAGCGCCTACCTTCCCCTCCGCAAACTGGCGCTTATCTAAACCGCCCATCAGGCGCACCGCCGGGAACTTCCGGCGCAGCGCCAGCGGGTCGGAACCGGCGGCTATCTCGCAGGGATATACGCCGTCTATACCGGCTTCGAGCCAGATTGGCAGCAGGCTGTCGACCCTGCCGTCGCAGTCCACCATGATCAACTTCACTCCGCCTTCGCGCAGGAATCGCACCAGCTCGATATATGCTGGCAGCATGAACTCGCGCACCAGGCGGGGAGAGATCAACGGACCGGCTTTATATGCCATATCTTCCCAAACCTGGAAGAAGACCAATTTGCCGGTTGCCAGAACACGCGCCAGCACCTGTCTGGCGAACGCCAACCGGTCTGCAATCATGCGGCGCACCAACTTGGGTTGGTCATAAAATGCCAGGCAGGTGGTCTCCATGCCCATAAAATCGCGCAAAAAGCCAAAAAAGCTATGGAAATTAATCCCCACGATCTCGCCGCGCTCCCAGCGCCAGTGCAAATCGGTGTCAAAGTCCTCCGCGTAGCGTCCGCGGGCTGATCCATCCAGCAGCGGCAGGATTGCCTCGTAACTGGCTTCGTCGCTGACCGGAAAGCGGATGTACTGCGGAATGGACTTGAATTGTTTTTGCTGGCGCAATGTGACCAAACGATCATCGACCACGATTTGCTCATTTTCGGTTTCTTGGATCACCCGCGTCTCCGGCGCGGGATAGAGCAGGGTGTTGATCGGCAGCCAGTTGCGATTGTAGGAGATATCCAATCCCAGGTACGATTCGATGTGCCGGTCATGCGTCACCCACTTGGGCAGCCCTTCGCTGTGCCAGCGCAAGAAGGTCTCATCCCAGAACCCCATCTCCATCAGCGGGGCGCGGTCGACCGGCTGAAAGTTCATCCAGTTGAGAAAACGTTCCCTTTGGTTCATATCCCTCCGCTGGTTTCAATCTGTCGGCAGATCTCCAGCAACTCGATAACGCGCTGATCGGGCGTCGCTACCTGGATATCCGCCATTACCACATCGCAGGGCGCCATGTCGTCATAGATTTTCTGCATATCAGCGCGAATCTCCTCGATGGTGGCATCGTTTAACCGCACGGGCGAGTACATCACTGCCCGACGCGTTTCAGGAAATAATTCGCGCGCGCGGCGCAGATCAGACATCATGCCCATATCCAGGTAACCCATCTTGGGCAGCCGCGCCAGTTCACTTAAATAAGGAGTTGCGTCCCAATTGCAGGTGTGCACCCCAAACCGCTCAAATCTATTTGCCACCTGGGCGTCGTAAGGGAATATAAATTGGCGGTAAGCGCGCGGCGATATCATGTTCATCACACAATTCGAGATATCGAGCTGATTGATGGGGAACCCCGAACTGCGCTGGCGTGCTTGCACCTGCTGCGCCAGGCGCACCATCACTTCGGTCACCAACGCCAGGAAACGATGAGTCAGATCGGGCTGATCGACCATATCCACAAAGAGCGCTTGCTCACGCAGGTTGAAGGCATTGTTGATTGTGCTGTGCCAGGTCAGGTAACCGTGAATTTTACCGGCGGCTTGTTCAATGGTCTCCATCTGCTTGAACAGGTCACCAATAAATGGGTGCGCCAGCAAATCCTCCACATCCAAAGACGCCCATTCTTCCAGGGTGCGTTTCGGGCGCTCGATGATCACCGGCCAGCGGTCCGGCGCGTATTGCAGCCTGCAGCCAAACACCTGCGGGATGACATACGCGCCGTAGCAGCCAGAAAGCGTCCAGGTATCGTCCGTCCGCTCCGGATTCCAGTACGACACCATCGGAAATGCGCGGTGCAGCTCGGCTTTCATATCCACCAGGGTTTCGTGCCGGTAAAAGGGGTTTGTGTGCCAGCGCTCAGAAAAATCTACACCGCAGCGCCGATGATACCAGGCAGGCTCGAAGCCCAATGAAACGCGCAAAGGCGATTCCGTGCCATCGGCTGGCTCGCGCCGCGCTGGACCGGAGATGGGGATGTGATTTCGTAGTTGTAAGACAGGCATGGTTAAAACCGGATTTTTGCCAGCTCGGTTTCAACGTTTGCCCAGTCCGCCGGTTCGACCTCCATCAGCGGCGGACGAACCGCGCCGGCTTTCACCCCGCGAAATTCCACGCCGCGCTTCAAGAGCGCCAGGTCGGTGCCGTTGCGCAGCAGGTTGCGTACCACATCGAGAATGCGCTGCTGCCGTTCGGCAGCCGCCAGGTCGCCGCGCCAGAAGGCATTGAACATTTCTACAATAATCTCCGGGTAGGCGTTGGCGTTGCCCGATACGCTGGCAATCGCGCCGAGTTTCAACGCCTCGAAGATCAGATTGTCGTTGCCGCAGGTCACCTGGAATTGCCCATTCTTGAGTCCAATGAAACTGGCAAGGCTTTGCAGGCTGTTCGAGCTGTCTTTGACCCCCGCCACATTGGGGCAGCGGGCAATGACCGCCTCTGCGCCTTCACGGGTAAAGGTGTTAATGGTGCGCGAAGGAATGTTGTAGAGATACACTGCCGTTGTTGGGACTGTTTCTGCCACGCGGCAAAAATGCTCGACCATGCCGCGCTGCGAGACCGGAAAATAATAGGGCGTAACAATCGAGATCGCGGGAATACCTGTCGCAGCGGCGTGCTGCGCCAGCTCGATCGTCTCGCGGGTGGTCGCCGCGCCTACGTGGGCGATGACCGGCACCCGACCACGCGCAGCGGAGATCACCACTTCTAGCAGCCGCTTCCGTTCAGCCGCGCTGAGCAGCGGACCCTCGCCGGTGGTGCCGCACGGCATCAAGCCGTGCACGCCCTTTTCAATCAACCATTCACACAGCGCGGTCATTGCGCCTTCATCTACTTCATCTCCCCCTTTTTGAAACGGGGTCACCAACGGAACAATTACACCACGAATTTTAAAAGAAAGACTCATCGATGGATACGACCTTTCACATTAGGATTGAAATTCACTGTGACTGCAAATTCATCTGCTGCCCGTTGTGGATTCGGAATTGAGCAAAACAAAGCAATTTTATCCTTGAATTCGATGTGGTTGAACAATCTACATATTTCTCAATATTCTCATTCAGACGATTGTATTCAAATTGGTGGAAACCTGACTTTTGGCGGTTTCAATCATTGCCACCACGTTCTCAACCGGCGTTTCCGGCGAGATGGCGCCAGCCGGAGCCAGGATATAACCGCCTTCGGCAAATACTGCGAGCCGTTCCAGAACCTCACGGCGCACATCGGCAGGAGAGCCAAGCGGCAGGGTGCTTTGAGTTCCCAACCCACCCCAAAACGCAATATCTTTGCCAAATTCGCGCTGTACGGCGCGTACATCCATTGCCTCTGGCTGCAGCGGATGATACACCTGCAGACCGATTTCGATTAAGTCCGGCAGGATCTTGGTCAACTGCCCACAGGAGTGCATTGCGCTGATGAACCCATACTTCCGAATGGTCTCGAAAATCCGCTGATACTGCCTTTTGTAAATCTTGCGCCAGACTTCAGGACGCACCATCAAATTGTTTTGAAACCCCCAGTCGTCTCCAATGCGCACACCATCCACTTCCAAGCCGACCAACTGTGGGATCAACGCGCACACGTAATCTGCCAGTTTCTCGGTCAGCTCTTCGACAAAGAGTGTCTCGGCTGCCAGGTAGTACAGGTAGCGCTCGAATCCGCCGCACAGACTCCAGGCGCGTTCGAACAAGCCGCCCAGGCTGACGAGCAAAAATCGGTCAGGATATTGGGCGCGTTTCTCTGGCACATGATCAAACCGACCAGGCAGAGCCGGGTCTGGCATCTGATACTGACTCAGCGTTGGCTCAGGTATGGGGCAATAAACCAGTTCCCCCCAATTTCCGGCTTCGTCGCGCATTCGCCAGGTATCCCCAAATTCCCCCTTCACCAGGTCGGGATCGGGGAGGGGTTCAGCCAGGGCAGGCGGAAGAAGGGGTTTTAACCAGACAATATGATCGCCGGTAGCGGCGATCAGATCGTCGGTGTTGTAAAATTGACGAAGCTTACGCTCAACGCCGCGCGTCAGATCCAACTGCCAGGGGATGACATCCAGCGGTTGATGGTGAATGGAGCGGTAGACTCGCTCACGCGCATTAATCATCGATTGCATCATTTCCTGATTTCCTCTGTCCTATCCGTCCTGAGTGGTCTGTTAGTTTTTCAAACATACCTGTCTGTTGTCTTTTACAAATCTTTCAGGCTAACTCTCAAAACCTGGATGGCTTCTTTGCGCAATGAATAGATCATATACAGATATCCCTGGTGAACCAGGGTGTGAGGGTAACCGTATAGCCCCCCTTTGTGCAGCCCCTGGCGCGCCTGGGTGTATTCTTCGTCTGCCAGAATATAGTGCTGGTCAAAACGACTGCCGTCCAGCGAGAGGGAAAGCACCAATGGGCAGCGCGCCCCGCGCGGCAATGGATCTGGCGACCCCACGTAGTAAAACCGTCCATCCGGCAGACGACCCAAATGAAATTTGGTGTTGTTATCGGTAAAATCACTTTCGCGCGGCGCAAGCCATGATGCGCCGTTATCTGCGCTTTCGGTCTGCCAGAGCCTGCCTGCATATCCAGGACCAGTAGTGCGCAGCAGCATGTGCAGCGCGCCATCATCCGTCTGGAAAAACGATCCTTCGCACAAACCGGCGGACCAGCCCTGGCGCTTTTGGACGATCCAGAAAGATTCTGAGTCATCATAAATTGTTTCTGCCATATCAGGCGGGTATATGCCGGTCATCTTCCAGCCAGACAGCCCGCTGGGATCATCGGTATATGGAAAGGATATATTCCCACAAATTACCAGCCGCCCCGAACGGGTAGGCTGAGGTCCATGATTTGGCACAACGGGAATTTGCAGGTCCAGCGGTCGATCCCAGACCTGCCCATCGCGGGTGGTTAATGCCCACAAGCTGGTATCCTGGTGATCGTGTCCGACGCGGATTCCGTTTTCTATGGCGTGTTTTTGATATTCATATGCCCCGTAATATGCCGCCAGAACGCCGTGGTGTTGATGAAAACCCGCGGCGGTCAATACCAGTTCAGAGTGTTTGCCCGGCAGGGGACCGATCAAGGGTTGTGGTTCTGTCCAGTGGTAAAAATCTGCGGAGGAGGCGATTAATACCCGCTGACCAGGATAGTCTTCGTGGACGCGCCCGTTCGACCAGATGGCATACAGCCGCCCCTGGAAACAGGTGAGCGAGGGGTGATGGGAATAGGTCCATTCTTGCAGCGGACGATAGAGAAATACGCGCTCCCCCGATAGACGGGGACGTCTGGCGGCTGGATCGTAGCAGTTCGTGATCAGGTTCATCGTTGTCTCGATTGGCAAAGAACTATCTCAAAAAAATGCGCCGGTGGTTCGCAGCTAAGAACCAAGCGCTTGCAGATATGGTGTATAGGCACAGCCCACACACCATATCTGCTGGCGGATTCTTTCTACGAATGATTGTTGAGACAGCTTCGTTTATAAGGCTCAGTTAGCCGCGCGCTTCGGCTTCGTTGTGGATCTTTTCAAGATCTTCCGCGCCGGCTTTCTTGGCGTCTGCAACGCCTTTGTCCCAATCTGCCAGGGTCGCCTGTCCGGTAATCACCTTGTCAATCAGCGGGTCTAAAATGGCATTGACGTTGGTGTAGATCGTCTTGAGCTTTGCTGCCTCATCCGCAGTGAAGGAAGGCAGCATGACCTCTGGATGCAGCGCTTTGTCGCTGGAGGACATGGCATACCAGGCATCCGCCTCACCGGGGGCGTCCCAGGTGTAGATCACCGCGTCATCCCACAACAGCCCAAAGTCGAGCTGACCGGTGCCGGTATCCGACTGATAGGAGCGGAAAGGATCCGCCTTGGTTTTGTATTTTTCGACAATCTCAGGCTTTAGAGCGCGCTGAGTCTTATCCATGACCTTTTCGAGGTTGGCAGTGGTATAGTTGTCAATGGAAGCCGGGCGGCTGCCTTTGAGGGTGTAGTGAACATCCTGGATGCCCCAACTGCAGGTATCTAACCCTTCGGGGGTTAACTTCCAGTCCATTAGTTTAATCACTTCTTCTGGATTCTTGCACCCGGCGCCGATGCACCACCCGCCGCCGCTGCCAGCGAAGCCGCTATAATCATTCTGGCGGGCGCCTTTCTTGCCCGCGATGATTGGGATGGGTGTCCAGGTGGCTTTGGGATCAATGCTGCGAATGGCGGTGTTCCAGCGCACACAGAAACTGAAGTTATCCCACGAGAAGAAACCTTTGCCGGAACTGTTCTTTTCATGCCATTGATCAGCGGTAGAGATGGCAAAATCTGGATCCATCAACTTTTCCTTGTACAGCCTGGCGAAATAGGTCAACACTTCTTTGAACTCATCGTGGATCTGTCCGTAGAGCCATTTGCCTTTGCCCTCGGTCTCTTCCCAGTACAACACATCGATACCGCGGCTCCATCCACCCACGCCGCTGCCGAAAGGATAGGCGGAAATCATCAACTGGCGCTTAATGCCGCTTTGGGTGCCGGGTTTGCGGTTCGTCCAACCCAGGGCATTCGGGTTGGCTTTCTTCAACTCACTCAAGACTTTGTAAAGATCGTCAAAAGTCTTTGGAATCGATAACCCGGCTTTGTCGAGCAAGTCCTTGCGGATGCAGGGCATGGGCGCCAGCAGTTTGGTGTTATAGCTGGTAGCGGGGATGATGAACAGGTCATTGTTCATCTTGAGCTTTTTCACCACATCTGGGTAAGAATTGAGATATTTCTTCAAGTTAGGGCCTGATTTTTCGATCAAAGGCAGGACGGGTTTAAAGACGCTGGGGTTGGCAAAATCGCGGATGTCGTTGAAACCAGCGCGAACTACATCCGGCACCTGCTTGGTTGACATCCACAACTTTAGCTTGGTGAGGTAATCCGCATCGGGAACGGGCTGGAAGGTCAGTTTTAAGCCGGTGGCTTTGGCGGTAGCGACATGCGCTGGGGCATCCTGCAGAATGGGCTGCGAAGGATGTTCACCCCGCGAGATAATGATCTCTACGGTTGGCTTGGGTACCGCGGTGGTCGCGACGGGCGCTTTGGTTGGCTCTGGTGCTTTGGTCGCGGCTGGCGCTTGGGTGGCGGCTGGCGCCTGCGTGGCAGCCGCGGGCGCTTTGGTGGGCGGCGCAGCGGTGGGTGTAGGCGTGGCACAGCCTGCCAGGGCAGTGCCTGCTACAGCAAGCGTGCTCGCTTTGAGGAACTGTCGTCGGTTTATTTTTTCGGTCATTCTGTCTCTCCTTATCTCAAAAATTTGAACGGGTTGTAGGGGTTCGATACAGGTATTTCACCTGGGCGAACCAATTTAATGGCACACGTTCGAGTATCTATAATCGTTGATCGTCTGTTCTACCTCCTCCGACCAAAAAAATTCCACAAAAGGTTACGTTTTGAATTGAAAGGAAAACATGATGTTTATTGTTTCTGATATTCTGCTATTCTCCACCTCCTTTTACGCCTTGATCGCCCCAACCATTACCCCTTTGACAAAATAGCGCTGCACGAAGGGGTAAACCGCCAGGATCGGCAGGGTGGACACCATGATGGTGGCGTAACGCAATGTTTGTTCAATGGCGGCGAAATCGGAGCCGCCGCTTAGCTCATTGGTCTGGTCGAACCTTCCCAGGATGACCACATTCCGCAAAATTAACTGAACCGGGAATTTATTGCGGTCGTCCAGGTAGATCAAAGCGTTAAAAAATTCATTCCAATGCCCAACGGCATAGAACATCAACAGGGTTGCCAGCACAGGCTTGGCAAGCGGTAATACCACCTGAAAGAGGGTTTGCAGGTCATTAGCGCCATCGAGGGTGGCGGCTTCGTACAGTTCTTCTGGAATGCCCTGAAAACTGGTGCGTAAAATGAACATATTCCAGACATTGATGGCGACCGGCAAAACCAGCGCCCACATCGTGTTGCGAATTCCAAGCTGCAGCACAACCAGGTACAGGGGGATCAGACCGCCAGAGAAGAACATGGTCAGGCTGACGACCCAGGTGAAGAATATCCTGCCTGAGAATTTGGGACGCGCCAGAGGATAGGCGCACAGGGCGGTCATCACCAGGTTGATGATCGTCCCCACGGTGGTGTAGAGAAGCGAGTTCATCAACGAGCGCGACATCGCCGGGTTTTCAAACACCAACCGATACGATTCCAGCGTAAAGCCAACCGGCCAGAAGCGCACTTCATCGCGCAGCACAGCGTTGCCATTGCTCAAGGACACGATGGTGATGTAATAAAAAGGGTACAGGGTGGCAAAGATGATCAGGATCATGAGCAGGTAGTTGATCCAGTCGAAAATGCGCGAATCAGTGGTGCGGTCATAGTTGATCATAAGGCTTTCCCTCCCTCTTACCACAAGCTGGTCTGTCCCAGCTTTTTGGCGATGGTGTTTGAACCGAGCAAGAAAACCAGACCGACAACCGCCTGGAACAACCCCACTGCGGTCGCAAAGCTAAAATCGGCGCCAACAATCCCCCGCCGGTAAATATACGTGCCCAGGATATCGGCGGTTTCATAGGTTGCCGGGGTATAGAGCAGCAATACCCGTTGAAAGTCGATGGTCAGCAATTGACCGACGCGCAGCAGGAACATGATCATCACCGTAGGTGCAATGCCAGGAATGGTTACATACAACAGGCGCTGGAAACGGTTGGCGCCATCGATGACTGCCGCTTCATACAGTTCAGGGTTGATGGCGGTCAAAGCTGCCAGGTAAATGACCGAGGTCCAGCCAGCATCCTGCCAGATTCCAGAGAAGATATAGATTGGGCGGAAAAATTCAGGGCGCTGCATCCACTGGATCGGCTCGCCGCCGAAGTACATGATGATTTTGTTGATCGGACCATCTGTTGCGAGAAAAGAGATCACCATGCCGCAAACCACCACCAGAGAGATGAAGTGCGGCAGGTAACTGGAGGTCTGCACCAGACGCTTGAAGCGTTCCTGGCGGATTTCGTTCAACAGCAGCGCCAGGATAATCGGCGCAGGAAAACCGATGCTCAAGTGCCAAAGCCGCAAGGCAACCGTGTTCCAGACCAGTTTCCACGAATAAGGGTTGCTGAAAAACTCTTCGAAATACTTGAAGCCCACCCAAGGGCTGTCCATAATCCCCAGGCTGATATCGAAATTTTTGAATGCCAGGACGATGCCGTACATCGGGATATAGTGAAAGATAATAAAATAAACAAATGGCAGCAACATCATCAGGTAGAGATACTTGTCGCGCTGGAACACTTTAACCATGTGGGGAAATGAAATCCGGCGCCGAACTCTGGGGACAAGAGCAGTCATCCAATCCTCCTTTTGTCAGTTTTTGACTGTTTATTTGGAAACCAAAACCGTTTTTTGACGGTTTCCTCGATTTTCCACCGATATGCGGGGAGCGACCAGTGCCTGCCGCGCTGGCACATACCCCAAAAACCGCGATATTTCACGCGCAGTTTGCATTACCCGCTGCGACAATTGATCGCGCCGCGAGCCGATTATTTCGGGATCGGAACCTGAAATGCTGCAGGCAGCGATGACTCTGCCCGAAGCGTTGTAGATGGGGGCGCCTACACAAAAGGTTGATGGTTCATGCTCCTGGCAGTCGATGGAATAACCTCGTTGGCGGGTGGCTTCCAGTTCAACCCACAGGTCATCCAGGTTGGTGATGGTTGCCGCGGTGGATGCCGGTAAACCCACTCGATCAACAATCTCCGCGACTTCGGAGGGGGGGAGAAACGCCAGGATGGCTTTGCCAATTGCCGTGCAATGCATGGGAACACGGTCTCCCACCGCGGTGCGCGCCATCAGGCGGCGTGGTGATTCGACTGCATAGATATAAAGAATGTAATCTCCGTCCTTGACCGACAAAAGAACCGATTCGCGGGAGGCGTCTGCCATTTCGCGCAGCAAAGGAGCAGCCCGGTCGCGCAGTTCGACATTGATCCGGACCGCCTGGGTGAGAGAAATTATTGCCGTCCCCAAAGCGTAATGATCTGAATCCACTTTTTCGACCAGCCCCCTGGAAAGCAAAGTGCGCAGCAGATTATGAGCAGTGCTTTTCGGCAAATCCAAGCGGCTGGCGATCTCCGCCAGGCTGAGACGCGGCTCGTTGGGGCTGAAAAGTTGCAGGATATCGATTGCCTTTAAGAGGGAATTGATCACCGTTTTCCTCCTTTTTTGCCAAGACGGCGTTTACCAGGTGACATGGTAATGATAGATTGAACGACGCTGATAGGTCGCCGCAATATGCAGACTGCGGTCGCCTGCCTGAATAATGGCAGGGTAGGAATATTCGCCCGGCTGGGTTTCGAGATGCAGGCAGAATGACCAGCTTTCCCCGTTGTCCTCTGACACCAGCAAGGAAAGCGGTGTGCGCCCCTCTTCGACCGGGTTGCAGACCATCGCGATACGTCCGTCGGCTAGCCGTGCGGCGTCCAATCCGCTGTTGGAATTGGGAACAGGCAGTTTGCGCGCCGGGCTCCAGCTTTCTCCGCCATCTGGCGACTCAGAGAGGCAGACCCGTCCAACCACTTTGGTAGAGCGCATGACCATGCGCAATCGACCTGGCACATACTCCCAGACTGCCGGCTGGATGACCCCTGGGAAACTTTGCGGCAATTGTAATACGCCTGATTGCGCGTTCCATGTCGCGCTGACCAGGCTGTCGGCTGCGCGCAAGGTTTGTCCCTCATCTGGAGCAATGATCGGACCATATTTGCGCCAGCTTTTGCCCTGGTCGCGGCTGATCTCTACCCAGCACGCCCACGAGTTCCAGGTTTCTACCGAAGAGCCGCACAGGATATCGCCATTTATCAATTGGATAGGCTTGTTTTTTATCGGTCCGAGCAGCCCGGCAGGGAGTAACGCTGGCTCTGACCAGGTTTGCCCCTCATCCCGCGATTGGATATATGCGCCGGTCCAGGCAGGCACGCTAGGACCAATTTTGTAGAAAAGCCAGATTGTTCCACTCAGATCTTTAAACAACACAGGATTCCACAGCGCAACCCCAGGCACATCAGCAATCTTGCTGGGTTTACTCCAGGCGGCGGTTTTGTCATCCCGCCGCGCCATCCAAATCGCCACGTCCGGATGCCCCTCATGGCTTCCCGCAAACCAGGCAGCCAGCAAACCGCGCCCGGTCTCTACCAAAGTGGCAGCATGACAGGACGGACTTTCTGGATTTACCACAAAAACAGGCTGTGCGCTAACGCGCCAATTCCGCATGCGAATGATCTCCCCTTGCCAGGAGAAGACTGGCAAAAAAGGTGGGTTGATGGATTGAAATTCTACATTATGGAATGACGTGCATCATTATGTAATATTATACAGAATTAATAAATGAATTTCAAGTACCTTTGGATGATTTATTGGATTCTTTAATCACCCGCTGGTACTTGATCGCCTCAACCAGCAGCCGGGCGATTTTCTTTGTGCCTTCTTCTTTGGGGGTATCTCCAAATGCAGCCACGAAAGTCACCCGCTCGTTCACCTTGACTCACAACTGGCGCGCGTCGGCGCCGTTGTTGAAACAGGCGTTTTGATCGATCCCTGATACGTCCAGTTTATTGTAAAGCGGCTGGCTGGCATAAAGGCTGGCGGGGTAATGGCTGCGAATATTTCATGGTACGACCCAACCTTTCTACCGTTAATATTTGGCTGCCATGAAGGATCGATGAAGGTTGCTGAATAGTATATAATCCTGTTATACAAGGAGAATAGATGACCGAGCTTTCTGAACAGAAATGTACAGCCTGCCGCCCTGGTTCACCCCGCGTTGACCCGCAAGAGGTCGAACTGCTCCTGGCGCAGATTCCCACCTGGCAGGTGGTCGAAGAGCAGGGAATTCAAAAATTAACCCGGCGCTTTCATACCCAAAATTACCAGAACACCATGCGCCTGGTCAATCAGATTGCCGAATTGGCAAACACCGAAGACCACCACCCCACCCTATTGGTGGAATACGGCGCCGTGACCGTCTGGTGGTGGACGCACGCAATCGGCGGTTTGCACCGTAATGATTTCATCCTGGCTGCCAGAACCGATAAGCTGCTTGATCAGCGGCAGGAATAACAGATTAACTTTTTGCTTATTCTTTTCTTCAATACACCAAATCGCACGCCTCAGGGGGCATCCAATGCTCGTCTTTGCCTTCCCATTTTATATTGCACCCAATCGGGTTGGTCAGCGGTACGCTCACCGGCTTGCCCGCCAGGTGCTCCTCCAGAGCGCGCTCCAGGTCGTTGACTGTCATCTTGCTGGTGTTGCGCGGGTTATCCACACCGCGCCCGGTGTAGATCAATTTGCGCCGCTGGTCAAAAACGTAAAAATGGGGCGTGCGCAGCGCGCCGTACGCCAGGGCAACCTGCTGCGATTCATCATAGAGGTACACCCAGGGGAATTGATGCTCCGCCATGCGCGCCACCATGTGCTCAAAATCGTCTTCGGGGTAGGTGTGCTTGCTGTTGGCGTTGATCCCCACGAATTTCACCCCTTGCGGCATGAACTTAAGCGCGGTTTGCCGCGTAACTTCATCGGACCCCAGCACGTAGGGACAGTGGTTGCAGGTAAAAAAAACCACCAACACCTTCGCATCCGCAAAATCAGATAACTGATAGGTTTTGCCATCCGTCGCCGGTAATTGAAAATCGGGCGCGGATTCACCAATTGAAAGTGTAAAAGCCATGTCTGACCTCCATAATAGATTTTTTAGCGGCAGGCGGGCGGTGGGTGCGCCGTCCGCTGCAACAGAGACAGCCCGCATTGGTAAAAAAGGTTCTATCTCAAAGGCAAGCCTTCGACATCTACAAGATACCATTGCTCCTTGTGTTTCCTATAAAATTGGTACCTGTTGCCGCCGTACCTTAACTTATTAGGCAACGACGACGTAGCAACCTGCTCTTTCAGGGTGGTCTTGAACCCAAGCGCTCGATGCGACGGACCGCATCGCTCGCAGTACGGCTAGGTCGCCACCAGCCACAAATGTAAATATCATACCAAACACAGCCAATTGAGAGTGTCCAAAGATGAGTCCCACCACAAAAGGGATAAGCCCAACCACAATCAGGGGCATCATCACCCCGATCCGGTAAGGCCGCGCTCTCATTGGCATAGTCGGGCTGGCGTACGGTGTAAAAGTCTTAAGCTGCACTCCAAAGCGGATATCCTTCCAACGGAGACGGCCGACCACCTTCCATGTAACGCCATGCACCAGTTCATGAGCGAGCACCCCCACAACGAACAGCGGTCCGCCAACTCGCAAACTCAGGACTGAATCTAATCCTTGTGTGAGGCTACCCAGGTCCCACATCCACAACCATAGCGCTGCTTGCGCGAACAGGATTGGCATCGCCAGCGCGAAAAGCTCGACCAATGCCCGTTCCATTGAAAGCGAACAATCCTTAACGATCCTGAATACAGGTTTCATGCTAGAGTCTATGACGTGACCTTTCATTGCGTGTCCTGACCGGCGAGTGCTACAGAACAACTGATCGCTGTGACTGGTAGCGATCATAATCACGGCGCTGCAACACTTCCAAGAAGACCAATGCGAGTAGCGGTAGGGCGGTATAGAACAGTATCCAAATTGGATACTGTTTCTTCAAATCAACATACCAGGTGGCTTGAGCCAAAGTCGCGACGTTGTTGATAATAAGAAGTAGACTCCACAGGATCAACGTTCGCGGCATGATGAAGCCG
>Ga0073932_1000876_pt1 | contig 66639 bp, 52 predicted proteins | sample DewCreD2012metaG_FD_76967 | JGI IMG/M metagenome (GOLD analysis project Ga0073932, IMG submission 76967) | Hot spring sediment bacterial and archeal communities from British Columbia, Canada, to study Microbial Dark Matter (Phase II) - Dewar... ...
GTCAGATCCCCCTGGTGCATTTTTCAACCGATTACGTCTTTTCTGGCGAAGGCGAAGCCCCCTGGTGTGAGAATGATTCCCCTGCGCCGCTGAACGCCTATGGGCGCACCAAGCTGGAAGGCGACCGGCGCATCGCGGCGGCGGGCGGGCGTTATCTGATCTTCCGCCCCACCTGGGTTTATGGGGGGGCGGGCAAGAGCTTTTTTACCAGCATGCTGGCACGCGCCCGCGAGCGGGAAGTTCTGCGCATCGTCCATGACCAGCACGGCGCGCCGACTTACGCGGTTCATCTGGCGCGGGCGGTGCTGGATGGGCTGGAACGCGCCATGAGCCTGCCTGCCTTTCCGGCGGGCGTTTACCACCTGTGCCACAGCGGCGAAACGACCTGGTACGGCTTTTTCCTCGCTATTTGGGAGGCCGCCCGGCGGCGCGGCGTTCCGCTGGCGCTCAGGCGGGTGGAGCCGGTGACAACGGCCTCGTTTGGCGCGCCTGCGCGGCGACCGCTCAACTCGCGGCTGAATACCGAGAAGGTCCGGCGCGTGCTCGGCCTGGCACTGCCAACCTGGGAAGAGGGCCTGCGGGCCTGCGTGGATGAGCTTCTGTAGTTTTCCCCCTTTTTTACGCCGTTTTCGTACCCACCTGGCGAGATTTGGTTTACACTGCGTTTAAGTTTCCATATAATATCAGCTAAAGGTCACCGAGGAGCAGAGTGGGGAATGCCAGACAGCCAGGGCTTGATTCTCATTGTGGACGATGAGCCAGGTGGTTTACTCGTCTTGGAGGCGTTTTTAAAGGCCCCAGGATATACCGTCGTCAAGGCGCAGAACGGGTTTGAAGCCCTCGAAAAAGCCCGCGAATTTACGCCCGATCTGGTACTGCTCGATATTATGATGCCCAGGATGGACGGTTACGAAGTCTGCCGGCGGATGCGCGCCGACCCACTGCTGGCGGAGGTCCCCATCCTGATGCTCACCGCCCTGGGCGACCGCGAATCGCGCCTAAAGGGGATCGAAGCCGGGGCGGATGACTTTTTCACCAAGCCGTATGACCGCGAAGAACTGCGCATGCGGGTGAAAACCATCATGCGCCTTAACCGCTACCGCAGTCTGATGACCGAGCGCGCCCGCTTTGTGTGGACGGTGGACCAGGCCAGAGAGGGTTACTGCATTCTGGATGAAAAAGACCGCATCATTTACGCCAACCCGGCGGCGCGTACTTATCTGAACCTGCCTTCTGAGGAAAGGATGGCTGAGCCGTTCCATGCCTGGGTGCGGCGGCAGTATAGCTGTGAACCCGAAGAAGCCTGGCAGCACTGGATGGACCCGGTCAATCACCGCGACGCGCTCTTCCTTATTCGACCGCAGACGGAGCGTTCCAGGGCCACCTGGCTGCAGGTAGAGGTGCTTAACCTGCCCGGTGGGCGCAAAAGCGGCCTGCTGGTGCGCATTACCGATATGAGCGACCGTTTATCACTGCAAAAAGAGCTGTGGAGCTTCCACAGCGCGGTCAGCCATAAGCTGCGCACGCCCGTGTCCAACATCCTGATGATCGCCGAACTGCTCCGCCAGCAGGACCCGCAGTCGGCCATGATGGCCGATTCACTCACCCATGAAGCCCAACGCCTGTTTTCGGAGATTAATGACATCCTCGGCTACCTGAATGCGCATTCCATCTCGAAAACCGGCAGTTACTTCAGGCTGGCAAACCTCGAAGTACTGGTGCATGGCATCTGCAAGGATTTGGGAATCGCGGAAGCGAAGGTCAAGGCCCTGCGTGCCATCCCTCCAGAGACGTGTCTCAGGCTGTCTTACCGCGCCATGGATCTGATTTTGCAGGAGATCCTGGAGAATGCCCGCAAATTCCATCCCAATCTCGACCCGGCGGTGGAAGTGCTGGTGGACACGACCGAAGATAACCAGACCCTCATCGAAATCCGCGATAACGGCGTGCACCTTTCGCCGGAAGATTTGCAGAAGGTGTGGATGCCTTATTTTCAGGCGGAGAAGGATTTCACCGGGCAGGTCGAAGGGATGGGTCTGGGGCTGGCGACGGTTTCAGCGCTGTTGTGGGAAGTGGGCGGCAAGGCGCGCATGTATAACCGTGAAGACGGCCCCGGCGTGGCCGTTGAACTGTTAATCCCAGAAGTGGTATAGGCGAACATGGACGCTCTACCTTTGCAAAACGATTACCGCATGATGCTGGAGGTGTTAAACAACCGCCGGCCCGCGCGTCTGCCCATTTATGAGCATATTATCAGCCCGCGCATTATGGAAGCTGTTTTGAACACCCGGTTCGCCGACCTGTTCGACGGGGACGACGCTGACCTGGACGAGTTCTTTCGCCAGTACTGCCGCTTCTGGCAGGTGATGGGCTATGATACCGTCTCGTTTGAAGTGTGCATCACCGAAATTCTGCCGGAAAACGGGGCGCTTTCGGGGCATAAGCCGGGGCCGATCCAATCGTGGGCCGATTACCGCCGCTATCCCTGGGATGAACTGCCGGGGCGCTTCTGGCAGGCCGCTGGTCGGCGCTTTGACGCACTGGCCCGCCATATGCCGCCCGGCATGAAGGCCCTGGGCGGGGTGGGCAATGGAGTGTTTGAGATCAGCGAAGACCTGGTGGGCTTTCAATACCTGGCTTATATGAGCGTGGATGACCCCGAACTCTTCCAGGCCGTCCACGAGCGCATTGGCGACCTGATGATGGCGGTGTGGAGTGAGTTCCTGCGCCGCTACGGCGACCTGTTTGCTATTCCGCGCTTTGGCGACGACCTGGGCTTTAAAACTTCCACGCTGACCTCGCCGGGGATCATCCGCAGGTACATCCTGCCGCAGTACCGCCGCGTGATCGGAGCTATCCGCGCGGCGGGCAAGCCCTTCTTATGGCATTCGTGCGGCAATATTTTTACGGTGATGGATGACGTGATTGCCCTGGGCATCAACGCCAAGCACTCGAATGAAGACGTGATCGCGCCGTTTGAATGCTGGATCGAGCGGTACGGCGAACGCATTGGGCTGTTAGGGGGCATTGACGTGGATATTTTGTGCCAGCGCGCTCCCGCTGAGATCGTGGAGATTGTGGCTGAGCGCGGCGCGCGCTACCGCCAGATGGCGCGGGGGTACGCGCTCGGTTCGGGCAATTCCATCCCAGACTATGTGCCGGTAGACGGCTACCTGGCGATGATCGAGGGGGCGCGCCGGATCCGAGATAGCCGGTGAGGCGCGGCCCGGCATGGAGGGGGAATAGAAAACGATTCTGCGTTATAATCAACCCCCGGCGCTGAGCGCATGCCTGCGCTACATGACGGGTGGGTTTGACAAGGATTGATATTTATGCAGATTCAGGATCCCATCTTGCGGAAATCATCGAACAAGCCGCCGGCTCGCACCTGGCAGACCTGGTTATTTGGCCGTCCGCTTCCCACTGCTGATGCTGAACACGAGACCATCGGCAAGCTGGTGGGCCTGGCCGTATTCGCTTCAGACGCGCTCTCTTCTACTGCTTACGCCACTCAAGAAATCCTCTTTATCCTGGTGGCCGCGGGGATGGGCGCGTTGGGATATGCCTTCCCGATCTCGCTTGCGATTGTGGGGCTGATGGCGATTGTGGTGATCTCTTACGAGCAGACCATCCACGCTTACCCCAATGGGGGCGGGGCCTACGTGGTTTCGCGCGAAAACCTTGGCGATATGGCCGCTCAGGTGGCCGGGGCCGCCCTGCTGACCGATTACATCCTGACGGTGGCGGTATCTATCTCTTCGGCAGTGGCGCAGATCGTCTCATGGAATGAGGCGCTCTTCCCCTACCGCATCGAAATCGCCCTGGTGCTGGTAGCTCTGGTGACGATTGTGAACCTGCGTGGAGTACGCGAGTCGGGCATCACGTTTGCGATTCCGGCATATATCTTCCTGCTTCTGATGCTCTCCATGGTGATCTTCGGCATGTTCCGCTACTTCACCGGCACGTTGGGGGTGGTGGTGGACCCGCCGGAAATCTCCGCGCACGGCGCGGCGGCGGCGCTGACGCCCTTCTTGCTGCTGCACGCCTTCTCCAGCGGCACTTCGGCCATGACCGGCATCGAGGCAATTGCCAATGGCATCACCGCTTTTAAGGAACCGCGCAGCCGCAACGCCGGGATTGTCCTGTTGTGGATGGGCGCGATTCTGGCGACCCTGTTTGTGGGGATTACTTTCCTGGCGACGCAAACCCACGCTGTGCCTTCGGAACTAGAGACGGTCATCTCGCAGTTGGCGCGTACCGTGGCGGGCAGTGAGGGCATCTATTACCTGGCCGTAGTCGGTATGACCGCCGTTATCCTGGTGATGGCGGCCAACACCGCATTTGCCGGGTTCCCGCGCCTGGCGGCCATCCTGGCGCAAGACGGCTTCATGCCGCGCCAATTCACTTTCCGCGGCAGTCGTCTGGTCTTTTCGCGCGGCATTGTCGCCCTGGCCTTTGCCGCCGGCTTCCTGATTATCATTTTTGACGCCAGCGTCAACCGTCTGATCCCACTCTACGCCATCGGCGTGTTCTTGTCATTCACGCTGTCGCAGTTGGGCATGGCACTGCGGTGGTGGAAGACACGCCAGTTGAAACCTGGCGAGACGATTACCGAGAAAAGCTCCGTCCTGCGCCACGACCCGCGCTGGGGCCTCAAGATGGTTGCCAATGGCATTGGGGCCTTTCTGACGGCGGTGGTGACGCTGGTGTTTGGCATCACCAAGTTCCGCGATGGGGCCTGGATTGTGGTGCTGCTGATTCCGCTGTTGGTGCTGGGTTTTACCGGCATCCACCGCCATTACACGTCGCTGGCGCGCAAGCTTTCGCTCGACCGCAACCGCTCGGTGCCGCGCATTAACCGCCAGCGGGTGATTCTGTTGATCAGCGGCGTGCATCAGGGGACCCTGGCCGCACTACGCTACGCCCTGACCCTTTCGACCGACGTGACGGCGCTGTATGTGTCGCTTGACCCGGAAGAGGCCAAACGCATCGAAGAAAAGTGGAGCCTGTGGGGCGAAGGGGTGCGCCTGGTGGTATTGAACTCGCCGTACCGCCTGCTGATTGAGCCGATTATGGATTACATCGAATCACTGCGGGCCATCCGCCAGCCCAACGAGGTGATTACTGTGGTCGTGCCGCAGTTCGTCTCGCGTCACTGGTGGACGGGCCTGTTGCACAGCCAGACGGCTTTTATGCTGCGCATGGGGTTACTGCTGCGTCCTGGGGTGATTATCATCGAAGTTCCCTACCAGGTGGATTAGTTTTCTGATCCCGTCTGGCGGGTATTAAACTGCGTGTACGCTGTGGGCGCGCCCATAGCGTACACGCAGTTTTGAATCTTACCCGCTGGAGGCCGGTTCAACAGCCAACACGGTGACGGGGTCGCCCACGTGGATGACGCCGCTGGAGATGACCTTTGCCAGCGCGCCAATGGGCCCTACCCCTTCGATGGATTGGCCCTGCGCGGCGGTGAGGCGGTCACAGCCGGTGCGCGGCTTGGTGATTTCAATGCAGGCTTCGGCTCCCAGGCGCAGGCGGGTTCCGGGCGGCAGAGTTTCGACCGCCACGCCTGTCAGGGTGATCTGCTCGCCCCATTGGCCCGGCGCGGTGCGGTAGCCTTTGGTCCTCTGTACGGCCAGCCATTCAGTAGAGATCAGGTTGAGCTGGCGGTCGGGGTGATGACCGGCTTTCTGGTCGCCCTCGATGCCGTGATTGGCAATCAGCATAGCCTGGGGGATGGGAACGCGCAGGTAATCCCTGCGCTTCTCTTCGTATTCCTGGCTGGTGGGCTGGTAAACAATATGCGCGATGGTTGCCATAAACCTTTCCTTTCGTATATTCGATCTTTGCGCTGCGTGGACGCGGGAGCGCGCTCGTGGCGCAGGGGATGTGGCCCTGGATAGCCGGGCTGATATGCCCGTTGGCGGTGATGTAATGCTTAATACGAAGCATTATATACCTACATTATTTATAATACAATCATTCTTAAATTAAGAGCAGGAGCGCGATCCAGATGAAACATTGGCCGCGTACCTGTGAGAAAACATTTTTATGAGGAGAAACCCCATGCTGACCCAGGAACAGATTGCGTTTTTCAACGAGAACGGTTTTTTGCGGCTGGAGCAGGTTTTTTCGCCCGCCGAGATGGAGGCCCTGAGCCGCGAGTTGATGGAGGTGATGGAGACCTTTGCCAACTGGAATTCGGCCTGGCGCGGCCCCTGGCGTAAGGAGTACATGGAAGAAGAGGTCAACCAGAAGGCGTTGATGGTGAGCATTCACGAACTACAGCACTACTCGGCGGCGTGGATGCGCGCGCTGACCAAACCCGAACTGGCCGGGGCCATTGCGCAGTTATTGGGCAGTGAGGCGGTGGAAATCCATCACAACACCCTGCACGCCAAAGGGCCAGAGGCCGGCGCGCCCTTCCCGATGCACCAGGATGTGCCTTTCTACCCACATGCCGACGGGCGCTACATAGATGCGCTGGTACATATTGACAACGCCGATGAAGAAAGCGGCTGTATTAAGTTTCTGGCAGGCAGTCACAAACTGGGGAAGTTAGAGCATATCACCGGGCCGGATACCGAGCCTCACCTGCCTACCGACCAATACCGGCTGGAAGATGCCGTTGCGGTTCCGGCGAAGGCCGGGGATGTGGTCGTCTTTCACCTGTATACGGTGCATGGGTCGGCGGTGAACCGTAGTGGGCGGTGGCGGCGGCTGGTGCGGGTGGGCTTTCGTGATCCGCGCAACCGGCAGGAGGGCGGCCAGGCGCTGGGCCGGCCTGGGTTGATCGTTCACGGCGTGCGCCCCAAGGAAGAGGGGGTGAAGGTAGACGTGTACGGCAACTGGCGGCCTGAGCCGCAGTCCGCGGAATCCTGAAAACGCCTTATTTCAGCAAATCAGCAGTGACGACGATGCGCTGGTTATCTACCAGGTAGGGATAGCATGAGATAAGGGTGACGACCGGCTCGCGGGTGGGGGCCATGACTTCCACCTGGGTGGGTTCGACGATCTGCGTCTGGCGCACAACGTAGGTGAAAGCCTGCTGCTGTGTGTAGAGGATGATTTCATCACCGGGTTTAAGCTGGTCGAGGTCGCGGAAAATCTCGCCGAAAACGTCGTTGTGGGCCGAGAGGACAATATTGCCGGTTTCACCGGGGTTGGGCGTGCCGGGGTGCTGTCCGACCCCTTTCTTTAGCTGTTCCCAATCGTCGCCCTGCACTACGCGGGCAAAGACGTTAATAGCAGGGATTTTGATGTTGACGGCGTGCTGTGGGCTGGGAGTGGGCAAGGTGACGGCGGCGGCGAGCGACTGCACCAGGGGCCGCAGGTGAGCGGGGATTTCTTCTTCGTTAAAGCGGGTGACGCCGTTGGTGGGGGGCGTGTGGCCCGAAGGCAGTACCACCGCCGAGATCAGCGGGGTGGGGCTGGGGGTGGGCTGTTCGAGGACGGTGGCGACTTCGGCGTTGAGACTGCGCATGATGTTCACGCCGTTCCAGATGATGTAAGCCAGCCCGGCGACGGCGGCGATTTCGATGAGGATAAGCAGGCGGTCGAGGACGAGGCGGGCGCGGCTGGGGCGGCGGGGCGCTTCATCTTCGAGGAGGGGGGCGGCGTCGAGCGGCGCGGCCTGGAGCGCATCTATGGAAGCAGGCGGCGCGGACGGCTCCACCAGGATGACGCGCCCGGTGCGGCGGTAATAGTCAATGCGCTTTTGGCGCTGGGCGCGGCGTTTTTCGATCAACAACTGGCGGAGTTCATCAACAGAAAGTTCATCGGCTAGTCGGCGGCGCGGCACGGTTATCCTTTCAGATCATGCGAAGGATCTTCTTGCATTGGTATCGCTCTTACCCCCACCAGGGTTCGCCCTCGGCGCGGTTGGCCTTCAGCCATTCTTCGTTGAGCGTCACGCCGATCCCCGGCTCTTGCGAGACGCGCAGACGGCCCCCCTGGATGGCCGGGAAGGGCGCGGCGGCTTCGGGAGCGTCTTCGGGCCGGCGGACGCATTCGAGCATGGGGCAGTTGAACAGCGCCGCCGAGACCTGCTGAGAGGCCATGCTGAGGACGTAGCCGCTGACGTTGTGGAGCATGACCGGGATGCGGTACAGGGCGGCAATCTCGGCGATGATTTTAACGCCCGAAATGCCGCCGGAATTAATCAGATCGGGCTGGAGGCAGTCAACGGCCTGGTGCTGGAGGAAGGGCAGAGCGCCTTCGGGCAGTTCGATGTTTTCGCCCGTCAGAAGGGGGACGCGCGCGGCGCGGCGCAGGGCCGCCCATGCATCAGAATAGGCCGGGGCGATGGGGTCTTCAAAATACAGAGGGCGGATCGGCTCGACGGCGGCGGCCACCTGAACGGCGCTGGGCAGATCTAGCTCGTTGTGACAGTGGACGATGATGTCAATCTCATCGCCGAGGGCTTCGCGCGCCAGGGTGTACGCTCTGCCAATGGCGCGAACTTCCTGCGGGCCGAGGGAAGGGATGTACTGCTGCATCGGCGTGCCGGTGACGTGGTGAATGTCAATTTTATAGGCCGTAAAGCCGTGCGGGTCGGCTTTAAGTTCGGCGGCTGTCTCGCGCCAGAAGCCGGGGTCGAGGAAATTTCCGCCCCGGCAGTGCGAATAGAGGCGGATTTCCTCGCGGAAGTTGCCGCCCAGCAATTTGGAGACCGGCTGGCCCAACAGCTTGCCCGCCAGGTCCCACAAGGCAATGTCAATGCCGCTGAGGACGCGCACGTGCCGCCCGCGCTGTGGGTAGGCGTAAAAGAGGTTGTGGTAATGAACCTGGATGGCGAGCGGGTCTTTGCCGATCAGCCCCAGGTGCGGCAGGCGTCCGTGGTGCAGCAGGTCAATGACCGCGCGGGCCGTCGGGCCCGATTCGCCGCATGGGCCGTAGCCGCACACGCCAGCGTCGGTCTCGATTTTAATGAGCGTGGCACCCCGTTTGGGTTGGAGCGCCCGGACATCCGTGATTTTAACCGGGTTGGGAAGAGAGAAGGCGTTCATAGATGCGTTTATTATAACGCATCGCTGTTTTTCACTGCATTCACGACGAAGGGGTTTTCGGCATCGGGTTTCACGGGCAGTACGGCTGGCTCGTCCAGTTCATCTCTTAGCGCGGCCAACAGCGCATCAACCACCTCGCCATCCCACTGCACGTAGCGCCCGGCGAGCAGTACCTGGGCGGCCTCGGCCTTGCTGCTGCCGCGGCGGTAAGGGCGGTCGGTGGTCATGGCATCGAAGGCGTCGGCCACGGCGATGACCCGCGCGCCAAAGGGGATGGTGCGCCCTTTCAGCCCATCGGGGTAGCCCCGCCCGTTCCAATATTCGTGGTGGTGGCGAATCATCTCGGCCCCGCGCGCAAAGTTAGCGTAACCGGCCAGCAGTTCGGCCCCTTTGGCGGGGTGCGAGCGCATGACTTCCCATTCGGCAGGGGTGAGCCATTCCGGCTTGAGCAGTACCGTGTCGGGGATGCCAAGTTTTCCGATGTCGTGCAGGCGCGCAGCCGTTAGAATCACCTCGACTTCGATCCCCACAATGCCCATTTGAGCCAGGATGCGGCCGCACAGTTCGGCTACCCGCCGCGAGTGGCCGCCGGTGTACCGGTCACGCAAATCAACGGCATCGGCCATGTTCACCAGCAGTTCGCGCGTGGCATGATTTAATTCCTTGCCCTTTTTAAAGACCAGATAAGTGATGACCGCCGGGACGGCCAACAGCCAGAGCGACCAGTCCGCCTGGCGGTAGGCCAGCGCGCCGAGAATGCCGATGCTGTACTGCACTATCTCAATGTCGAACATTTGGGCAATGCCGCTGGAGATCAGCCGGCCCAGCGGCTCGCGGATATCCAGCCAGGTAAATACCGAAAATGTGATGACATCCAGCAGGAACATGGCCGCCGCGGCGGCTACCAGCCAGAGGTTGGGAAGGCCGGTAGACAGGTCCGCAAACCGGGCAAGTGTACTGCCGCAGAACATGATGATGGTCCAGCGGGCCGGGTCCTGGATGAAATCGAGCGGCAATAACCCGCGCGAGGCGCGGGTCAGCCAATCTGCCGCGAAAATCCCCACGCCTGCCGTCACCAGGGCCAGCGGGCGCGGTAACAGCACTGCCGCCAGGTACAGCGGCGCGCTGATCAGTGAGACTTTGGTAGCATAGCGGATGTGAATCGGGAAATAGTCGGCCAGCACCACGCATCCGGCCAGCACTACCGCCAGCCCTACCTGCTGATAGGTGAACGCCGGGGCGCCGCCCAGCCAGGACAACCCTAACAGCAGGCCGCCTATGAAGCCTGCTGTCAGCGCCGTCCGGTTTTCAGCCGCTGATCCGCCCAGAAGGTTTTTCATGGCGGGTACTCGTCGGGACGGGAAAATCCCTCAACCATTCAAGTTCACTGCGAGCTCACCGATGATGAGGGGTTCACCCAGCCATCGGATGAGGGGCCGGCATCGGAACGCAGGTTGACGACCAGTGGTTCGCCAGCCAGACCAGTTACGGCGCCAAATGTGCCAGGGTTAAGGACGGCAACGGCTTTTACCTTAACGCCGTTTGCGGCTGTTTTGACGATGACCAGGGTACTGCTCTGATACTCTCCCGGTTCCTGGTCGGCAATCCACACCACAACCTCCCTGCCACCCATGCCCCCGGCGGTGTGTACCTCGCGCGTGAGCGCGAGGTTTTTAGGAATGTGCACGGTGTAAATCACTTGCTCGACGTTCACCAGTTCGGTTTCAATGACTGCCTTGACCGTTAACTGGCTCCCGTCTGAGAAAGTCAGGATGGGGTCGGTCCGGCAGGAGCGCACCCCAGCGGAGGCGCTCGCGGCCGGCCAGGCCAGCCCTGCGAGGGCCAGACAGAGGAAGAGATATGGGAAGAGGGTTTGGATGCGTTTGAGTCTCATAAAGCTTTGCTACCTGTGGGCTCTGCGATGTGGTCTGTTCACGGGCTGGAGGTTGGCCGGACAGGCCGACGCCGCCAGCGGCGCGAACAGATCTTTGTAACCGGTATCGGTGTAGATGGAAACGCGATTCCTGCCCGTTAACTTGGAGTGGTACAGGGCCGCGTCTGCATTGTGAAGGAGCAGTTTGGAGGTCTGCTCGTGACCCTGCCGCTCGGCGATGCCGAAGCTCATCGTGACTTTGATGGGGGTAATGCTGGTCGGCACGGTGAACTCAGCCTGCTCGATCTGCCGGCGGATGGAGTCGACGTGTTCAAAGACTTCTTCAGCGGAGGTTTCGGGCATCAGGATGACGAACTCTTCTCCACCAAAGCGGGCAACCACGTCATATTCACGGGCCGAGGCCTTTAAGATGTTGGCGACGCCGATCAAGACCTCATCTCCGGCCAGGTGGCCGTAGGTGTTGTTGATCGTGCGTAGAAAGTCTAAATCGGCCATGACCACGGTGAGCGGCCGCGCGAAGCGGTTGGAACGCTTGAATTCCTTTTCGAATTCCTGGTTGAAGTACCCGGCGTTAAATACCCCGGTTTTGGGATCTATTTCGGTTTTACGCTCTAACGCCGGCACTTTAGAGGTGTTGTAGACCAGGTAAACGGGCAAGAGCGTCAGCGCCACGGCAAAGGAGTTCGACTGCCACAAGAGCGCCGTCGCCGCGCCCAGAGACATCATGTTGAAGTCGAACATCAGGGGGAAAAGGTCAAACACCCCCGATTGGGCGAAGTTCTCGCGCTTGGCGAACCAGATCACCAGCCCAACCAGCAGATGATTGGCAAGCGTGAAGACCGCCATCGCCGCCAGTACCAGGGCGATGGCGCTGAACGCGGAGGGTGGAACGAGCGCCTGAGCCGCCGCGTAAACGCCTGCGGTGAGGGCCGTCACTACAGTCAGCGAACTGGCGTTGAACAGCGGTAAGTACCAGGGATACCTGTACCGGGCCCACTCTGCCAGGTTTGAGAGGAAAATAACCAGGAAGGTTTTTTCAGCGCCAAGCTCCAGGAAGGAAAATGCATAGATTAAGAAGCTGACGTTGTAGTGGGTGCTTTCTGTGGATCCCTGTACTTTAAAAATGAGCGCAAGCGAGGCCAGGGCGGTGCATACCAGCATGAACGCGGCGCCCTCAGCCTGGAAGCGGACCAGGCTCCACACCAGGAGCGCCAGGCCGGCCAGTATGGTGCCGAGGATGTAGATTTGGGCGTTGCGGTTAAACTTGCGCATCAGGTCCTCTCATACCCTTGCTGTGGATGAGCAGGCCGATGTGAGCACCTCGCCCTTTTCGCATCGAACCGGCTCATCCACAGGGTTGGGTGGCTCTTTAGCCGTTCCAGGAGACGTGGAGATGGACGGGCGGCTCGCCAGGCGGGAAAGAGGCGGCGTATTCAACGTTGGCGGTCTGTTGAGCCTGCGCCGCCGGGCGTACGCCCACCCAGATGAAGGATGCCAGCGCGATGACCAGGACGACGATGCCGGTGATCAGTTTCTGTCGAATGTTCATGCAAGGTCCTCCAATATCGAAAAGATCGGGGTAGAAATTCACAGCCCATGGGCAACATGGACTACTGAACTGCTCACAAAAGAGGCGAATTTGACAGCCCGCCCGCCATACAGCGCCTTAGGGGCGCCGGTTAGGCTGTGGCTTTGCGCGCCGGGCTTTCGCCCGTTTTGCCGTTTTCCGGCAAGGATGTAAGAGTGTAGCTGTGTGGATTGGATCTTATACTCCCCCCTTTACCATTTATTTCCGCTGGTCAATCCATTCCTTGAGACCGATGATTGTTTAGTATGGATAACGGATATATTTTGGTAATGTTACAGTTATATTATAACTGATTTTTTTGTTTTGTGACAGTCACAATTTTATTTTAATTTCATAACATTAAAATAAAAACCCGGCCTGGCTGTGCAAAAGATCACTCGTCTGCGGCCAGGCCGGGTAATTTACTTCAAGCAGATTACCAGTTACGGATGCGCGGCCAATATCGGTCCAGCAAATCCTGGTTGTATTCCATGCCGCCGTCGAGGTTGCCGTGCATAAAGACGGGCGGCTGTACACCGCGTTCGTAGATCAGCAGGGCGGCTTCGGCCAGCACTGCGTGGACGAGCAAACAGCCGGCAATGCCCGAAGCCGAGCCGAGGCCGGGCTTCATTCCTTCGAGCTGGACGACGCGGTCGGCAAAGGGGGTGCGGTTGTCGAGGATGACATCGGCGTAGTCGAGCAGACGCTTGCCGGAGGAATGGCGCGAAGGCTGGCTGAGGCTGAAGGCCACGCAGGTTTCTACGATGACTTTGTGACCGTGTTCGCGGGCGGCGCGGGCAAAATCAATCGGCACGGCGTTGCGCCCAGAGTTCGAGATCACCAAAAAAACGTCCTGCGGCTGTGGGCGGACGTGGTCGAAGATCACCTGGCCGAGCCCTTCGATGCGCTCCGAGTAGAAACTGCGCACGGTGTTGACCGCGCCCGAAAGGGAAACGTCATCCACCTGGTTGACGGGCGCCAGGGTGTTGGCGCGGGCGAAGACTTCTTCGGCGATGACGTTGGAATGCCCCGTACCGAAGACGTGAACCACGCCGTCCGCTAAAATTGCCTCGGCGATCAGGGCGGCGGCCCGCTCGATGTTCGGGCCCTGGGTGGCGCGGATGTCGTCGAAAATGGCGGCGATGCCGTTGAAGAATTGGGTGTAGGCGCGCATAGGAGCTTTTATACTTTGCGCAGTGGGAAGCTCGTCAGGCGCGGCCAGTAGGTGGCGACCATCTTTTGGTTGTGGGCGTCGCCCTCTGGCACGTTGGCGCTGATCAGCACCGGTGGGAGCTCCCCGGCCTCGATGATGTTGACGGCGGTTTGGGCCACTACGGCGTTGAGCATGGCGACGGATACCGCCGTAGAGATCGGCGCAACCCGCCAGCTCAGGCCGGGTAGTTCGCAGATGGCATCGCCGCGCGGGACCATCGTATCCAGCACATAATCCACCACCTGGTAGAGCTTTTGCCCGGAGGAGTGGCGCGAAGTGGCCGCCTGCGAATACACCAGGCTGGTGACGGCCACGGTGATGGCCCCGGCCTGCTTGCCCAATTGGGCCACTTCTAATGGCACGGGGTTGATGCCGGAGTTGGAGATGACGATCAGTAAATCGCCGGGGTGGATGTCGTAATGGGCCATGAAGTTTTGGGCGTAGCCCTCTACCCGCTCGGCCATGCCTTCGGTGGGGTCTTCGATGGCGACAACGGGAGCTAACCCCCCGGCGCGGAAGTACAGCTCTCCGGCGATATGGCGTGAGTGGCCGCTGCCGAAAACGTAAATCAGATGCCCGGCGCGCAGAGCTTCCGCGGCGACAGCGGCTACGCGGCTCATGGCTTCACGCTGGTGGGTTAAAACGCGGCCTAAATGTTCACTGAGGCCGGTGAAGTATTGATCAATGCCACTGGTAGCGCTCATATTAGCCTTTCAGCGCGCCAACAGTCAGGCCGCGCTGGATCTGGTTCTGGAAGATGATGTAGACGATGAGGGTGGGAACCATCACGATGACAATCGCGGCGAACAGGCCGCTCCAGTCGCTCTGGTAGCGCTGCTGGTGCTGGAGGAAGGCCAGCCCCTGCGACAGCACGTACTTGGTGGCTGTGGTCAGCAGTACCAGAGGCAGAATATATTGGTTCCACATGCCTAAGAAGTTAAAGATGCCCATGCTTACCAGGCCGTTCTTCGATAGGGGGAGGACGATATTGAAGAACAACTGGTAATGATTGGCCCCGTCAATAATGGCGGCTTCGAGCAGTTCGCCCGGCAGGGTTTTAAAGAAGCCGGTCATAAAGAACACCGTGAAGGGCAGTGAGTAGGCGATGTACACCAGGATCAGGCCAAAGTGCGAGTCGATAATCTTCATTGACAGCAGTAAGAAATAGAGGGGTACCAACGCCAGCATCACGGGGAAGAGCATGCCGCCGAGGAAAGCGTAGAAGATAACGCGGTTGCCTGGGAAGGTGAAGCGCGCCAGCACGTAGCCGGCCATGGCCGAGAACAGCAGGGTGAAGAAGATGGACGGCAGGATGACGACCAGGCTGTTGAACAGGTACAGACCGATGTTGGCTTTGGTCCAGGCACGCACAAAGTTATCGAACATCAGTTGAGCGGGCGGCAGCCAGGGGCTGAAGAAGATTTCCTGATCGGTTTTAAAGGAAGTCACCACCACCCAGACCATCGGGAAGATGACGATCAGAGCCCAGAGGCTGAGGAACAGGTAAATGAGGGTGTTCACGAGTTTGCCGGAGAAGGCGCTCCAGAAACGCGTAGGGGCTTTCTCGGCGGGGACGGGCGTAACGGCGGTCATCGGTTTACTGGTCATAACAAACTTCTCCAGGAATTAATATTCCACGGCTTCACGGCGGGTGATGCGCATGGTGAAGACGGAGAGGAGCAGGACCATGAGGAACAGCGAGACGGCGATTGCTGTGGCATAGCCAAAGCGTGAAACGTCGAAGGCCTGTTCGTACAGGTAGGTTGCCAGCACGTCCGCCGGCCGCCCAGTAGTGGACCCGCTGACGACCATTACGCGCGTCATGGCGAACATATCGAACGCACCCAGCCCGGCAAAGACCAGGGCGGTTTGCATCGTATCCCACAGCAGGGGCAGGGTGATGTTCCAGAACTGATGCCAGCGGTTGGCCCCGTCAATGATGGCGGCCTCGTAGAAGGATTGGGGGATGGCTTCCATGGCCGCCAGGAACAGCACCATGTAAAACCCTACCGACTGCCAGACGACCACCGCCCCAATTGCAGGCCGTACTGTGCGCGGGTCGCCAATCCATACCGGGATGCCCTCAAACCCCAGCAGTTGGAAGAACCATTCCAGGCGCAGGAACTGGAGGAGTGAGGTCAAAATGCCAATGGTCGGGTGATAAACATAGCTCCACAGCACGCCGATGGAGATAATGGAGATCACCTGCGGGAAAAAGTAGGTGACGCGGAAGAATTTGCTAAAGCGCACCTGCTGGTTAATCATAAAGGCCAGGAACAGGCTGAGCGCAATGGTGGTCAGTGGGATGAAGATGAGGTATTGAATGTTGTGCGAGAGGGCGTTCCAGAACAGCTCATCGTTAAGCATGCGCTGGTAGTTATACAGCCCGACAAAGGGCTGGTTGGTGCTGACGCCCTTCCAGCTCGTGAGCGAGTTGTACATAGAGCGGGCGTAGGGGTAGATGACAAAGACCAGATACAGGATGATGGCCGGGGCTAAAAATGGGATGATGACGCGGTATTTATGTTTGTACACAACATCCTCCTTAAACTGCGCCGCTATGATCGTTCCGAGGGGGCGAATTGGCCCCCTGGAACGATCATAGCACAACTGCGTTTTCAGCGCACCGCTGAAAGCTTCTTACAGCCTCATGCCATTTAGCTGGTGCGGGTGAACTTGGTCACCTCGGGATCAGCCTTGACTTTATCGGCCTCTTTCTGAGCGGATTCGATGAACTGGTCTGGGGTGATCTGCTTGGTGAGCAGTTGGCCCATCAGCGCATCAATCGCCTTGCCCATGTCGCCGTACCAACCGCCGTAGCGCATGAAGGGGAAGGTGTTTGTGCCGGCGGCTTCGACTACGGCGATCGCCGACTGCATCCCGTCCGAAATCTTCACGCCCTCGGTGCCGCCGATAACGGGCATCATCGAGGAAACGTTGACGGCGAAGTATTTGGCGCTCTCCTTCGAGATCAGACAGCGCAGGAATTCCATGCCGGCGATGGGGTTCTTAGCCTTGGCGGGGACGATGAACGGCTCACCGCCCTCGGCCAGCACAGCGTGGCCTGGGCCGGGGACTTCGCCCATGACCATTCTGAAGTCTGCCGGGGTGGAGCTCTTCATTTCGTTTTCGAGCCAGGCGCCGCAGGGGATGAACACGGCTTTGCCCTTCAGCCATTCGGCCTGAGCTTCGGTGTGGTTGAGGCCCTCCGTGCCGGGCATGATGTAATCGTTCTCGACCAGGGTGTAGAGTTCCTTGACCGAGTCGACCACAGCCGGGGCGTACCAGGCCTTATCCACCAGGTTGTCAATGTCAATCATCGGCTGGACGCCGCCGCGCTTGGCGATCTGCGCCTGGAGGACGCCGAAGATCATGTAACCGGGGTACTTGCCCTGGTACGTCCAGGGGGAGATGCCTGCGCTCTTGATGGTCTCGCACAGGGCCAACATTTCGTCCCAGGTGGTGGGGTACTTCCAGCCCTTTTGTTCAAAGAGGGTCTTGGAATACCAGATGCCGGCCACCGTGTAGGCGATGTTGAGGGCCACCTGCTTGCCGTCCATCACGCCGCCGGCCTGTGAGCCGGGGAAGAGGGTGTCTTTGACTTTCTTGCCGGGCGTGTCGAGGGCGGGCGCTTCCATGAGCGGGGCCAGGTCGAGCAGTTGGCCTTCGGCCATCAGCGCGCCCATGTCCAGCGCGCCCGCGCCAGAGTTGTCAATGCAGTCGGGCGGGTTGCCGGCAACGAAGCGGGGGCGCAGTTTTTCGCCCACGCCCTGAATGCCTTCCACCGACATACTGCTGCCGGGGTGGACTTTGGCGAACAAATCTGCTGCGAACTGGATGTAGGCGTGGCCGAACCCGCCGGAGAAGAAGACGCCTTCAGCCTGAACGGGTTCAGGCATGTTGAGGGGGTTGATGGCTTCGGGCGCGATCTCAAAGGGCAGGTCGAGCTTGACTTCGGGGGCGACAGCCGCTTTGGTGGGTTCCGCGGCCGGCGTAGGCGTTGCGGCCGGAGCGCAGGCCGACAAAATGGAGCCAGCTACCGTGGTGGATGCCATGGTGATGAACTGGCGGCGGTTTAACTTCGATTTACCTGACATTTTCTCTCTCCTGAATTCAAGCAGTTAGCGTCAGAATGCAGAACAATGCAATGGGTGGCGCACTGACATAGGGAAACTGGCGCGCATCAGATCCAAACGAGTAGTACTCACCTCCTTTCTTAGCCAGCGGCCACAATCACAGGCCGGACCCGCAGGCCGCCCTGGTTCGGTTAATGACACCATTAAAAAGAAACAACAATAAGGAGAGAACAGCCGAATCGCAAAGTTTGCGCCTGCGAATTACTAAATGATCCTTATATTCAGTATAGTTTTGGTTATCGAAATGTCAAGCGATTTTTGGGGGGAGTTTGTAAACCAACACAACAAAGTTCTTCGCGTAATTCCCCAGAGGCGTGAAGGAAAGCCGCGAGCGATTCACACATTTTAGAGACCATCGGCCAGGGCATGACCGAGTTTGAAGACCGCACGGCTGTGGACCTGCGCCGCGCGCTAGAAGAACACCGCACCATCGCGCAACCGAGGTACGGAGTGGATGGCCCGGCTGTACTGCGGCGGTGGTTTCCGCGCTACGTGCTGCGCAAGCTGGGCTGGGTGGCCTGGAATGCCGAACCCGATGCCCCGCTGAAATACGTGCGCCTGAAAGAAGCCCAGGGCTAGTGATTGTCGAGATAGCCCCCCTGTTCGGCCTGCGCCAGTACTGCCTGGATGGTGGCAATCAGGGCGCGGGCCGCTTCGGGAGAAAGCTCAACCGCCACGCGCGCGCCGGGGCCGCGCGCGGCGTCGACAAAATCAATGTTCAGGGCGTGTTCAAAGGGAGCGTCAAACGGGTGATCGTAAGAGACGTTGGCCTGATTCACGGCAAACCAGCCAGCGGCCCCTTTGCCGCTGCCTTCCACCGCTACGCTTTTTGAGATCATGGTACACATGGGCGCGCCTCTTTAGTGCAGGTATTTCTCGAGGAAGGCAAAGACCTTCTTCCAGCCGTCCACTGCCTGTTCCTGGCGGTAGGCAGAGCGGTCGTGGTAGAAAAAGCCGTGCCCGGCATTGGGATACATGTGGAACTCGTAGGTTTTGTTGTGCTTTTTGAGTTCCTCTTCCAGACGAGCCACCTGTTGAGGGGTGGGACTGCGGTCTTCTTCTCCAAACAGCCCCAGGATGGGGCAGGGCAGGCTGGCGGTGTAGTCAACGGGAGCAACCGGCTGTTTGGGGGTTAGCTCTTCCGCCGACATCACCACGCGCCCGCCCCAGCAGTCCACCACAGCATCGAAGCCGGGGGCGCGGCAGGCCGCCAGAAAAGCGTGCCGCCCGCCGGAACAGGTTCCAAACACGCCCACCTTGCCGTTCAAGTAGGGCTGGGCGCGCAGGTAGCGCATCGCTCCGGCGATATCGCCCACCGCCTGGTCATCTGGCACGCCGCCGTTGGCGCGCGCCCGCGCGGCCACATCTTCGGGCGTGCCGTGGCCTTCGCGGAAATACAGGTTCGGACAAATGGCCGCGTAGCCGTGCAGGGCAAACTTCAGCGTAGTTTCGCGGTACCACGCGTCCCAGCCGGGCATATGGTGAACCAGTACCAGGCCGGGGAACGGCCCGGCCCCCAACGGGCGCGCCAGGAAAGCGTTGATGATATCGCCCTGGTGGCCGCTCATGCCCAGGGTTTCCGCCACAATCCCTTGATATTGGTCGGTTTGGAACATACGGTTAATGTCCGTAGCCCGTGCCGAGAATGTAATTTTCGAGGTTGTGGATCAGGTCCTCACGATCCTCAATCAGGCTCTTGACGACATCCCCGATGGAAATAATGCCGATCAGGCGGTCGTTCTCTACGACCGGCAGGTGACGGATGCGGTTGGCCGTCATCACCGCCATGCAGTCTTCGAGCGTCTTATCGGGGGTGACGGCGATGACGTCTTTGGTCATCATCGTTTCCACCGGGGCGTTGAGGCGGCAGTCGCCCAATTCGGCAATCTCGCGCACGATATCGCGCTCCGAGATGATCCCGGCTACTTTCTGTTGATCAATCACCAGCAAAGCGCCGACATCTTTTTCGGCCAGCATCTTTAAGGCGTCGAGCGTGGTGGTGGTGGGGGTCACGTACCAGACATCGGACCCTTTTTTCTGCAAAACCTGCCTGACGTTGTACATGGGAACCTCCTTATCTGCTTGTCGCTGATTAAATTTTATAGAAATTAGCATTAAGATTCAATATTGTGAAAATTTGCACGGATGAGTGTGATTCAGGGTTTTGGAAGCCTGAAGGTCAAGTCGCTTGACTTTCTGAAAATCACTCGTCTTGTAGGAGGGGTAGGGGGACTTTGAGAAAGCCTTGCGCACAGGATATGGCTGACTGTACAGAAGCAGTTAACTTCCGTTATCTTCCGTTATAATGAAAAGCTCAAGGGTAGTATTCTAAGCTCACTGCTTATCATCCAGGAGGTCTGTTTGAAGAAAGCACTCATAACGGGGATTACCGGGCAGGACGGCTCGTATCTGGCTGAACTGCTGTTGTCGAAGGGGTACGAAGTGCATGGGCTGATCCGGCGGGCCAGCACGCTTAACACCCTGCGCATTAACCATCTTTCTAAGAATATTGAAAGCGAGCGCGAAAACGGGGCCCGGCTCTACCTGCACTTTGGAGACGTTGCTACCACCGAAAGCCTGATGAACATCATCTACAATTACCAGCCGGATGAGGTTTATCACCTGGCGGCCCAGTCGCATGTGCGCGTAAGCTTCGACATGCCCGAATACACCGGCGATATCACCGGGCTGGGGACGGTGCGCATCCTCGAGGCCATTCGCAAGAGCGGGGTAAAGGCGCGCTTTTATCAGGCGTCTTCGAGCGAGATGTACGGCAGTGCCAGGCCTCCGCAAAATGAGGAAACCGCCTTTCAGCCGCAAAGCCCTTACGCCGCCGCCAAGCTCTATGCGTATTGGGTGACGCGCAATTACCGCGAGGGCTATAAGCTGTTTGCCTCTAACGGCATTCTTTTTAACCACGAAAGCCCCCGGCGCGGTGAAGCCTTTGTGACGCGAAAGATCACCCGTGCCCTGGCGGCAATTAAGGCCGGCAAGCAGAAAGTCCTTTACCTGGGCAATCTGGAGGCGCGCCGCGATTGGGGCTACGCGCCCGATTATGTGATGGCTATGTGGCAGATTTTGCAGCACGATACCCCCGGCGACTTTGTCATCGGCACGGGCGAGTCGCACTCGATCCGCGAATTTTTAGATGAAGCCTTCGGCTACCTGAATATGGACTGGAAGGAGTACGTGCAGATTGACCCTCGCTTCTTCCGCCCTACGGAGGTGGATTATCTGATGGCCGATTCCAGCCGGGCGCGCCAGTTGTTGGGCTGGGAGCCGCGCGTGTGCTTCCGAGATCTGGTGCGCATTATGGTAGATGCCGACCTGGAATGCATGGGGTTAGAGTCGCCGGGAGAGGGCCGCGCCATTTTGCAGGCCTACTATGGCGACTGGCACCGCTGGGAAGATCAGACTCCGACCATGGAAAAATAAAGGCGGCGGCGAATGAAAACAGCCTTGATTTTTGGGGTCAACGGCCAGGATGGTTCTTATCTGGCGGAACTGCTGGTGGAGAAGGGCTATCGGGTGGTCGGTTGGATGCCCCAGGGCGCGGCGGCCAGTCTGGAAAACCTGAGCGCGGTGCGCGACCGGATCACGCTGACCGAGGGCAGTCTGCTGGAGCAGGCGTCGGTGACGCAGACGCTGACCGAATACCAGCCGGATGAAATCTATAATCTAGCAGCGCCTTCTTTCGCGGCTGGCTCATGGCGCGACCCGGTTTTAGTGGGCGAGGTGGCGGCCCTGGGCGTGGCGCGCATCTTAGAGGCCGTGCGCCAGGTTTGCCCGGCGGCGCGTTTCTTCCAGGCTTCGACCAGCGAGTTGTTTGGCTTCCCGGCTGAGGCCCCGCAGAACGAAACCACCCCTTTTCGCCCGCGCAACCCTTATGGGGTTGCCAAGCTCTACGCGCACCTGACGGTGGGCCTCTACCGCGAAAATTACGGTCTGTTCGCGGCGGCGGCGATTCTGTATAACCACGAAAGCCCCCGGCGCGGGCGAGAGTTTGTGACGCGCAAAATTGTTGATTGCGCCGTCAAGATTAAACGGGGCGAGGCCGACCGGCTGCCGCTGGGCAATTTAGACGCGCGCCGCGACTGGGGCTATGCCGGAGATTATGTCGAAGCCATGTGGCGGATGCTGCAAACCGAACGCCCCGACGATTTTGTGATCGGCACGGGCGAAACCCACTCGGTACGCGAAATTTGCGAGATCGCCTTTGGCGAACTCGGCCTGGATTACCGCGATTACGTGGTGCAAGACCCGGCTTTCTACCGCCCCAGTGAGCCGGTGCTGTTGGTAGCCGACCCCAGCAAGGCGCGCGCGGTCTTGGGCTGGAAGCCGCGCACCAGTTTCGCCGAAACCATCCGCATGATGCTGCGGGCGGCGTGCGACCGTTAACGATGGGCGGCCATTCTAACCGTAGAGGATGCCAGTCAGGTGCGGCGGCTGTTCTCGCAGTTGGGCGCGCGTACCTTTGCGGAAAAATAAGTCTGCGGGTTGTTGACCCGAAAGACGACCCTTTACGACTCACTGGAAGGTAAGCTGACCTCGAACGCCGAACCCTGCCCCAGCTCGCTCTGGACGGTGACCTGGCCGCTGTGCATGGTCATCACCCATTGGACAATTGCCAGGCCCAGGCCGCTGCCGGGGGTTTCTCCAGAGGGGGCCAGCGGGTCGGGATTGTGCGAGCGGGCCGGGTCGGCGCGGAAGAAGCGCTCGAAGATGTGGGGCAGGTGTTCGGGGGCGATGCCGGGGCCGTTATCGCTGATGCGCGCCCAGGCGCGGCCCTCGCTGGCGCCCGTTTCCACGCGCACCCACTGCCCGGGGCCAGACGGGCTGTATTTGATGGCGTTATCCAGCAGGTTGCCCAATGCAATGCCCAAATAGTGACGGTCGCCGCAGACGGTGATTTCTGGCAGACTGCCGACTTCCAGGCGGATGCCCTTGCTCTGGGCCAGGGGGGCGTAGCGTTCGACTACTTCGAGGGCCAGATCCGAGAGGTCGAAGGGCACATGTTTAAGCTGAATCTGCCCGGCTTCCAGGCGCGCCAGGGTGAGCAGTTCGTTCACCAGGCGCGCCATAAAATCATTCTCTGACTGGATAATCTGAAGCGAGCGGCGAATGTCGGCCAGACTGCGGCCCGGCTCGAGGGCGCGGCTGGCTTCTAATCCAATAATGGTCAGGGGGGTGCGCAGTTCGTGGCTGGCGTCGGCGGTGAAGCGGCGCTGGCGGTTGAAGGCCGCTTCGAGGCGGTCGAGCATGGTGTCGAAGGTTCCGGCCAGTTCGCCCAGTTCGTCTCCGGTACGAATGTTCAGGCGGCGGCTGAGTTCGGTGTCGTTGATCTGGCGGGCGGTGCGGGTGATGGCCTGGACGGGCTTAAGGGCGCGGTCGGCCAGCCAGTAACCACCTAACAGTGTCACCCCCAGGGTAACGCCCCCGGCCAGGGCCAGGGTGAGCAGCAGGCGGGGCAGTTGGCCGTAGGGGTCAATGGGCTGGCCGAGGATGACCCAGCCGAGCAGGCGGTCTTCGTACCCCACCGGCGCGGTGATAAAGAGGTATTCCTGAGAGCGGGTGGCGCGTTTTTCGCCGCTGGCAGTGGCGCTTGCGCTGGCCTCGCCCTGGATAAACGCCGTGAAAATCTTGCCCCCGGCGCGGTCGGGGGCAAGGGCCGAAAGTTCCATGGCTTCCTCTTCAGAAACCGGCCCCCAGGCGCGCGCCGGTACGCCCGCCGGGTCGGCTAAGATGACGACCTCGTGGGTCTGGAGAACGAAGCGGCTGTCGGGCGCCGTCCCCGGCACCTGGAGCCAGCCGCCGGACTCGTCTTCGCGCATCGAACGGCGGAAGTTGCTGTCGAGGTCGCGCATCCGCAGGCTGACGCGCGCCACCGCCTGCTCGCGCATATTGATCCCCTGGCGGTAGTAGACAAAGGCGCTGAAACCCACCAGAATGACGGCCAGCACCATCACAAACCACAGTGACAGGCGGAAGCGGATGCTGCGAACCAGGCCGCCCAGCCGCTGCCAGAGCACGCGCGCCCGGCGCATCATGGCCATTACCGCCCCTGCCAGGTGCGCGGATCGCGCAGGCGGTAGCCGGCCCCACGCACGGTTTCGAGCAGTTTGACTTCAAAGGGCTCATCAATCTTGTTGCGCAGGCGGCGCACGTACACGTCAATGACGTTGGAAGAGGCCTGGAAATCGTAATTCCAGATGTGATTTTCGGCCATCTCGCGGGTGATCAGGCGGTTGGGGTTGCGCATAAAGTATTCCAACAGCGCATATTCGCGGGCGGTCAGCTCGATGGGCCGGCCAGCGCGCTCGACGTAGTGGGTAGCGGGGTCGAGGGTCAGGTCGGCGATGCGAAGCTGGCCGCTGCGGTCTTCTGATTCGCGGCGGAGCAAGGCGCGTAGGCGGGCGCGGAGTTCTTGCATGGCAAAAGGCTTGACGAGATAGTCGTCGGCCCCGCTGTCCAGGCCGGCTACGCGGTCTTCGATGGCGTCGCGGGCGGTGAGCATGAGGATAGGCGTGTTGTTGCGCGCTTTGCGCAGGTCTTTGCAAACGGCTAACCCGTCTTTTCCGGGGAGCATGATATCGAGGATGATCACATCGTAGGGGGTAAAGGCGGCCAGTTCTTCGGCCTCGGGGCCGGTGTAGGCGCAGTCTACGGCATAGCCATCTTCTTCGAGGCTAAGGCGGATCGTGTGGCTGAGCCGGCGGTTATCTTCGACAAGTAAGACGCGCATAGGTAAAGATGGTTATCCGTTGGCAGTCAACAGTTAACGGCAGTCAGCGATTTAGGAATGGGTAAACTGACCGCTTTTTTGACCTCACTTCGCTGAAGATATTATATGACATTTTGATGACGAGAAGATGAACTGTGCTCACCTCATTAATGCAAGAATCGCGCTTGTATTTTTAGTACATGTGTCCTATAATCGTTTGGGGAACGTAACTCTCTTCCTTCCCAAAAACAGGCTCCACGAAAGGATATAGCCATGACAGAAGTGATCAATGTTTATAAGCAGAACGTCCCCGCGGCGCGTTTCATTGGCAAAAAATACGGCGACGCCGACCGCGTAGGCGGGGGGTTTGGTCAGCAGTGGCACGAATGGTTTCAGAACGGCTGGTTTGCGGTTCTAGAACCGTTATCTGGCGGTTTATCCGGCGAAACCTTTCCAGAAGACGATGCCAACGCCTACATCGGGCTGATGCGTTGGAAAGAGGGCGATCCTTTCGAGTACTGGATCGGCAAATTCACCCCGCCGAACACCGCCGTGCCAGAGGGCTTTGCCAGTGTGGACTTTCCAGCCAAGACGCTGGGGACGTGCTGGCTGCAGGGGAAGGAAGGCGAGATTTTTGGCCGAGAAGACCTGTGCGCGCGCAAATTATCCGAAGCCGGGTATGAGATCGAACTCGATTCTGCCGGGGCCTGGTGGTTTTTTGAGCGTTATGTCGAACCGCGCTTTACTCAGGCCGACTCTCTGGGGAACCGGATCCTGGATATCTGTTTTTACGTAAAGGGTTGATCGGACAAACTGGTAAAGGTCAGCTTCCCTTCCACACGGCTGGATGCAAAGCCGCTTGCATTTTCAGGGGTGGCGTCCTTAAGCAGGACAGGGCTTTTCGCGGTGTTTTGCGAAAAGCCCTGTATCCTTTTTACCTCTTTACCTTCGCGCGGGGCGGCGCTCTGCTTCCCATGCTATAATTTTTACAAAGTTGCCGCTTAACCCTTCTTCACATGCCGGGGTGCTGAATGAAACGTGGGGGCCTTGCTACCATCTTGATGCTGCTGGCTGTGTGCCTGTTCGCCACCGTAGGGTGGATGCTGTTCATGGGTTCTTTGAATTCACAGGTGACGACGATCACCTTTCGCGTGTCGGGCAGCATTGACGAGGTTCTGATTTACCGCGAGACAGACCCCTCAACCCCGGTGGAAGTGATCCGTACCCAAGGGCGCGACCTGGTATATAAGGTTAAACTGCCCAAGGCCGCCAACCGCAACTGGCTGGTGCAGTCGCCGCCGGCCCATTATTTTTTTGTCACCCGCAGCGGCGAGCGTGAGTACCGCAGTCCGCAGTTTTGCTGTCAGGTGGGCATGAAACCGGAGCAGTATATTTTGAAAATCCATTCTTTAGATAACTGGGAAATTGCCAACGAGTAACCCTGAATGACCTGGATCGTAGATGCGAGCAAGTGCCGCCGCAGGGTCATTGACCTGTACGGCGAGCGGGGGCAGGCGTGGTTAGCGGAATTACCGGCGCTGGTAGCGGCGTATGCCGCGCGCTGGTCTCTGGTAGAAGTGCTGTCGCCCTTTCCCAATGAGTCCTATAGTTTTGTGGCCCCGGCGCGGCGCGCGGATGGGAGCGACTGCGTGCTGAAGATCGGCGTGCCTTCGCTGGAACTGCGCTGCCAGGTAGATATTCTGCGCCTGTGCGATGGTCAGGGCATGGCGCGCTTATATGCCGCCGAGCGCGAACAGGGGGCGCTGTTGATGGAACGTCTGCGGCCCGGCCTGCCGCTGGACAGCCTGGGCAGTGACGAGCGCAGTACGGCCATCGCCGCGCAGGTAATGCGGCAGTTGTGGCGGCCCGCCCCGGCCCAGCACGAGTTTCAGACGGTGACGGGCTGGGCCGCCGACCTGGGCAAACTGCGCGCCGCCTTTGGCGGCGGTACGGGGCCTTTCCCTGTGGATCTGGTGGCAAAGGCCGAGGGGTTGTTCCGCGACCTGCTGGCGGGCGGCTCGCCGCCGATGCTCATTCACGGCGATATGAACCCCGGCAATATCCTGCTGGCCCGCCGCGATGGGCTGGCGGACGCCTGGTTGACGATTGATCCCAAAGGCGTGGTGGGCGATCCGCTGTATGACGTCGCCACTTACCTGAACAACCTGGATGAGTGGGCCCCCGCCGCCGAGGTGCGCGCCGTGCTGGCCCGCCGCGCGGCGCAGTTCGCCGAGGTTCTCGGCGTGGAGCGCGAGCGCATTCTGGCGTGGGGGCAGGCGCACGCCGTGCTGGCCGGCTGGTGGCAGTGGGAAGATCACAACGGGCGCGAGTGGGAAGGAATCATCCGCGTAGCCGAATTGTACAATGGGCTATAATATGAAAGAAACTCCATGGAGAATGTGCCAATGCTCCGTTTTGGTGTTCGCTTTTTGGTGATCTGCGCCGCTCTGCTTGGCGTGACGCTGGCCTGCACGCTCTCTGGTGAGACAGGCTCGCCCCAGGCTGGGCCGCCGGTTAATGCGGCCCTCATCACCGCCACGCCAAACGTCCGCGCCACTGCCATCGCGGAGCGCACCCAAACCGCCGCGGCGCGCCGGGCCACTCCCACGCCCCAACGCCCTACCCTGCGCCCCTCTTCCACCCCAGGCCCTTCCAGCACTCCGGCCCGCCAGCCCACCGGTTCAGACGTGACCCCGCCCGTCTCCACCTGTGACCGTTATGCCATGATTAAGGATGTGACCATCCCCGATGGTACGTTGTTGGCCCCGGAAACCAAATTTACTAAGACCTGGCGGCTGAAAAACACCGGAACCTGCGCCTGGCTGGCCGACTATGAGGTCTATTTTGAATCTGGCGATGCCATGGTTGGCCCGGCGGCGGTGAAGATCATGCAAAATGTGGCCCCCGGTGAGACGGTGGACGTTTCTATCACCCTGACCGCCCCCAAAAACTCGGCGGTGTACCGCAGTTATTACCGGATGCGCAATTCAAACGGTGAAATCTTTGGCTCCAGCATAGATAATGGGCCGTTTTACCTGGAAATATGGGTGGGCAACCCGCGCGAACCCAATTTGCGCCTCGACCTGATCGGCTACTTCTGCGATGCCGAATGGAGCGTAGACGGGCGGCCCATCCCGTGCCAGGGCCCAGATGACCCGCTGGGTTACACCCGCATTATGAACAACGGCCGCCTGACGGGCGGATATAAGGAAGATGAGCATATCCTGCTGACCGTCCCGGCTCAGGAAGAGGGCAGTATCATTCGCGGGCGCTACCCGGCTTTTAAGATCATCAACGGCGATCATTTTATGGCGGTGTTGGGCTGTGAGTGGCAGTATACCCAGTGCGACGTCACCTATCAGTTAGATTATCAGGTGGGAGAGGATGGTCCCGTCCAAAACTATGCCCACCGGCGCGTGGTTTATGACCAGCCGCTGGTGGTGATGGATGTCAACCTCGATCAGATCGCGGGGTTAAAAGTTCATCTGATCCTGACGGTTATCGCCAACAATGACAGCGGTGAGAACCGCGCCATGTGGGTCAAGCCGCGCATCATGTACATCCGTCCGGCCGCTACCGTCACTGCCACGCCTACGCCGTAGGGGGTAGAGGGGGGCTTAAAATCCGGGCGTATCCGGGGGATCTCCGCGTTCCCCTGGGTTTTCTTCTTCCAATTCCATGCAACTTTTTTCGAGACTTAACGTATATTCAGTAAGCACCGGATGAGATCATCCTGGGCAAACGGCGATGTTGAGACGCAGTCTCGACGGGTAAAGGATGAGAAGAGCAATGAAGAACCTGAAACGCATCATGGGCCCGCTCTTGCTGCTGGTGTTTCTGGCAGGCGTGGGGTATGCGATTTACTACTCTGTCCGCGAGCAGATCAGTCAGCGCAGTATTGTAACGGTGCGCGGGCTGGTCAGTTCAGATAAAGAGGATTTCTTCCGCGACCCGCGCGTGACGGCGGCGCTGCGGCGGGGTGGGCTGATCGTGGAGTTTGAGAAGGCCGGCTCGCGCCAGATTGCCACCCACCCCGAACTGGGCAAGTACGACTTCGCCTTCCCCTCCGGCGCGCCGGCGGCGGAGAAAATCCGCGCGACATACACCGGAGCCGAGGCCTTTGACCTTTACTATTCGCCGATGGTAATCGCCTCGTGGCGGCCGGTGGCCCAGGTGTTAGAGGCTAACGGCGTGGCGAAGAACATGGGCGCATATTACACCTTTAACATGGCCGAATATCTGAAGCTGGTTGACCAGGGCAAACGCTGGAACGAACTGGCCGGCAGTGAGGCGTACCCGTCGAGCAAGAGCGTGCTGATTACCTCGACCGACGTGCGCAAGTCGAACTCGGCGGCCATGTACCTGGCCCTCGCCAGCTATGCCTGGAACGGCAACAATGTGGTGCAGACGAGCGAGGAACAGCAAAAGGTACAACCCCTGATGAGCGCCCTGTTTCTGCGCCAGGGCTTTACCGAGTATTCTACCGAAGTGCCGTTTGAAGATTACCTGGCGATGGGCATGGGCAAAAGCCCGATGGTGATGATCTTTGAGTCGCAGTTTATTAACGAGGCCACGCGCCCCGCCAGCGCCCTGCGCCCCGAAATGGTGCTGCTCTACCCCGATCCGACCATCTTTAGCAAGCATATTTTGGTTGGGCTAAGCGAGGCCGGGCAAAAGCTGGGCGCGTTTATGCGCGACGACCCCGAAATGCAGCGCCTGGCGATTGAGCACGGCCTGCGCAATAAGGACGTGTCTTACTTCCAGCAGTTTAAGCAGCAGCACAACCTGACGATGATCCCCGATACGCTGGTCAACGTGACCGATCCGCCCAGCTTTGAGATTTTGGAAAAGATGATTACCGTCATCGAAGCGCAGTATCAGTAAGCAGCAGCAGGAACAGGAGATAGCCAATGACTGACGAACTGGTTCCACCCGAAGGATTAACCCCTCCCGAACCTTTGACCCCTCCCAAGCCCGTTGAGCCGGTGGATAAGGACCGGGCCGGCAACATGGTGCGCCTGGATAAACCCACCCTCGACCGGCTGGACGCCAAGGTGCGTGAGTTTACCGAGATCGTCATCCGCTCAGACGTGCAGAGCGACCCCTTCAAAGAGCGCATCAGCGCCATTCACAACATGGGGGCGAAAGAAGTGCGCGCATCGGCGGCGGTCTCCAACCGCATCCTTGAGCGCCCCGTCAAAGAGATGGACAGCGGCTTATTTAACGATACCACCCCCATCTCGCGTTCACTGCTTGACCTGCGCCGCACGGTCGAAGAGTTAGACCCCTCGCGCCAGGGTGATATTTTTTCCTCACAGCGCCTGTTGGGGGTCTTCCCGATGGGCAACCGCGTGCGTGACTATTTCCTCAAGTACCAGTCGTCGCAGAGTCACATCAATGCCATTGTCACGGCCCTGTACCGTGGGCAAGACGAACTGCGCAAGGATAATGCCGCCATTGAGCAGGAAAAGATTAACTTGTGGGAACTGATGCAGAAATTGCAGCAGTATATCTATGTGGGGAAGAAGATTGACGCACAGCTCGAGGCGCGCCTGGCGGAGATTGAAACGCAGGACCCCGAAAAGGCCCGCATTGTTCGGGAAGAGATGCTCTTTTACGTCCGCCAGAAGGTGCAAGACCTGCTGACCCAACTGGCGGTGAACATCCAGGGCTACCTGGCGCTGGATATGGTGCGCAAGAACAACCTGGAACTGATTAAGGGCGTTGACCGGGCCACCACCACCACCATCTCGGCACTGCGCACGGCGGTCATTGTGGCGCAGGCCCTGGCGAACCAAAAACTGGTGCTGGACCAGATCACGGCGTTGAATACGACTACCTCGAACCTGATTGAATCGACCTCGATGCTGCTGCGCAAGCAGACGGTGGAAATTCACCAGCAGGCGGCCAACTCAACGGTTAACTTACAGCAGTTACAGCGTGCCTTTGCCAACGTGTACGAGTCGATGGACATGATCTCGAACTACAAGGCTGAGGCGCTCAAGAACATGCGCCAGACGGTCAACGCGCTTTCGATGGAAGTACAGCGCGCCCAGAGCTACTTAGACCGGGTGCGGGCCGAAGAGGCCGCCCGCGCCGCCGGTGAGGTGGATTTGCTGGAAGACAATAACGAGATTCGGATTTAGGACCCGTCCCCTACGAATGAGGGTCAACTGCGGCCTGGCCGCAGGGCGGAAATGAGCGAGGAACGATGAACTTCTCGATGCGGGCGCTGCTGGCCGCCGCGCTGCTGGCGGTGATTCTCGCCGGGTGCGGCCGGCCAGCCCAGGAAGAACCCGATGACCGGGTGCTGACCATCCTGGCGGCGGACGAACTGCGCGACCTGGAGGCGCTGCTGCCAGAGATCGCCCAGGCCGCCGGCGAGCCGGTGGCGATGACGTACACCGGCTCGCTGGCGGTGGTTGACCGCCTGGTGAAAGGGGATGAGACCGACCTGGCCTGGCCGGCACACGGCGGCTACCTGGCACTGTTTCCAGATGCCAAAAGCCCGGCGCTGGCGCAAGAGAAGATAATGCGCTCGCCGGTGGTGGTGGGGGTGAAAGCCAGCCTGGCCGCCGAGTGGGGTTGGGCCAACAACCCTAACCTGACCTGGCGCGATGTGGCCGAGCGCGCCGCCGCTGGCGACCTGAAGTTTGCCATGCCCCCGGTGAAAGACAGCCAGGCGGGTATTTCAGCTCTGTTGGGGGTGAGCGCGGCATTGTTGGGGCGGCCCGATGCGCTGCAAGAAAGCGACCTGACCCCATTGATGGGCCGGTTGGGGGCTTTCCTCAGCGGGCAGGCGCTCCAGGCCCAGGCCGGAGAGCTGGCCCGCCGCTATCTCGACGAGCAGGACCGGCTGACAGGCATCATAGACTATGAAGCAACCCTCTTGCAGTTGAACCGCAGTGCAAAGCTCGATGAACCGCTGGCTCTGATCTACCCGCGCGAGGGCATCCTCACCGCTGATTACCCCCTGTTATTGATCAACGGCCAGAAACGGGCCGCCTATACCCGGCTGGTGAACTTCTTGCGCTCGCCAGAGTTTCAACAGAAGTTGATGGAGCAAACCCTGCGCCGCCCGGCGAACCCCCAGGTAGCCCTGAGCGCGGTTTTCCCCCAGCAGATGCTGGTGGAACTGCCCTTTCCCAGCCGCCGGGGCGCACTGGAACAGCTCCGCGCGGGTTCGCCCGGAGACGCCGCTGACCTGGGGCCGGTAGATGTGATCGGCCTCTCGGATCATGCCCGCCACCTGATTTTTGTGGTGGATGTTTCGGCTTCGATGCGCGGCGCGCGCCTGGATGAGCTGAAAACGGCGCTTCTGGCCGCCCTGGAACATACCGGCGCGGGAACGGCGCGCGTGACGATCCTGGCTTACCATCACGAAATTGCCCTGCAATCATCCTTTGAAGTGGACCCGGCCCGGCCCGAAACGCTGCAAACCGCGCGCGGCTTTATCAGCGGCTTGCAGGCCAGGGGGGGAACGGCCAGCTACACGGCACTGCTGGCCGGATACGAAGCCGCCCGCCGCGCCCGCAAGATGGAGCCGGGCCTGCCCACCCGCGTCATCCTGATCACCGATGGGCGCAGTACCCAAGGCATGACCCAGGGCAAGTTTTTAGAGTTCTTCCGCAAGGCCGCAGACCTGCAAGATGTTCCGACTCTGGCTGTGGTTTTTGGCGAAGGCCGCCAGCAAGATTTTGAGGCCATCGCCAAAGAAACCGGCGGAAATGCCTCGACGACCACCGGCGAGGCGCTGGAACAGGTCATCATTGGCCTGTTAAAATGATTTTACGCTACAATGATGTTGCCATGAACGATAAAAGCATGATTCACTCGGATGATCGTAATAACCTCAGCCGCGGGCGGCGCCTGGTGATGTTTTTATACAGCACCCCCAACCTGGTGGGGGCCGCGCTGGGGCTGGTGGGCCTGGGGCTGTACTTTGTGGGTGTCATTGGTCCCTTCTGGCTGCCGATTGTCGTTGGGCTGTACGTCATCGGCGTGATGATTACGCCGCGCAGTCGGGCCTACGAGGTGCGCTGGCAGACGACCTTCCAGAAGGTGGATATTCGTAACGAACTGGAGAATATGGTCAACCGCGTGCGGCGGCGTCTCCCAAAAGAGTCTTATGAGAAGGTGGTGCGGATCAAAGACACCATTTTAGAGATTCTGCCGCACGTCAATGATCTCTCGACCAGTGATTACAACGTGTTCCTGATCCAGCAAACCGCCTTCGACTACCTGCCCTCCGCGCTGGAAAATTACCTGAGCCTGCCGCGCGCCTACGCCGATCATCAGCCGGTGAAAGATGGCAAGACTGCGCGGGTGCTGTTGTATGAGCAGCTCGACCTGCTGGACCGCGAGATGCGCGAAGTGGTTAAGGATATGTACGCCAACGACACGCAAAAACTGCTGGCGCACGGGCAGTTCTTGAAAGATAAGTTTGGCGAAGGCGGAGTACGGGCCGTACCGCCGCCGCCGCCCCCCAAGTCACTGCCGTAAAGCGCAGTGCCGGGCCAGCGTGTCGGATCCATCCGGCTGTTGGGGAATTGAGGTGGGGCTAAGCCCCGCTCGGTTTCTGTGCGCCGTTCGCCGGAAGCCGCCCACTACTCTGGCAGGCGGACGACGTGGAACCAATAGCGGTCAAGCGTTTGCATAATCTCTACCAGTTCGGTGTAGCTGTTGGGCTTGGTGATAAAGCCATTGCCGCCTAACTCATACGAGAGCGCCACCTGTTCGGGCGAGCGTGAAGTCGTCAGCACCACCACCGGAATGGAGCGCAGTGCCGGGTCTCGCTTGATCTCGCGCAGCACGTCCATGCCGCCAATGCGCGGCATATTGAGGTCTAAGAGCACCAGTTCGGGTTGGGGGAGTGTTTTCATGGCGTATTGGCCGCGCCGGTGGAGAAAGTCGAGCAGTTCGGCCCCGTCGGCTACAAACCATACTTCGACCGCGGGGTTGGCTTCTTTGAACGCGTCTTTGATTAACAGACAGTCGTCTGGGTCATCCTCAGCGATTACCACGATGGTTCTTTTCTTTGCCATTTTATTCATCGTTACCTCTATACGCGCTGCTGGATGGGGAGTGCGACGATAAAGGTAGAGCCTTCGCCGGGGCGGCTGTGGGCTGTAATCTTTCCAGCGTGACGCTCGACAATCTTGCGGCAGATCGCCAGGCCAATGCCGCTGCCGTCATATTTTCCCAGTCCGTGCAGGCGCTGGAAGGGCTGGAAAATGCGCTCGCGGTAGGCTTCTTCAAAGCCAATTCCATTGTCCTCGACCACGATTTTCACTTCGTTGGATAATTCGTCTAGTTGGCTGTAGACTTTCACGATGGGGGGGACGCCCTCGCGGTGGAATTTGAGGGCGTTGCCGATCAGGTTTTGCAGTAACTGGTGAATCTGGGTGGGGTCGGCCTCGATTTTGGGGAGGCGGCTCATTTGCACCTGCCCGCCCGTGGCCTGGAGGCGCAGTTCCAGGTCTGAAAGCACTTCGCTTCCAACGGCGTTGAGGTCCACCAGCTCGAAGGGGCGCCCGCGCGTGGTGATGCGCGAGAGGGTCAGCAGATCATCAACCATAGCGCGCATGCGCCCGGCGGCGGCGATCATGCGTTCCAGGTACAGGGCGGAATCTTCGCCCAATTGATCGCTGGCCCCTTTTTTAAGGCGCTCGCCAAACGCCTGAATTTTACGGAGGGGTTCCTGCAGGTCATGCGAGGCCACAAAGGCAAATTCTTGCAGTTCGCGGTTGGAGCGTTCTAGCTGGAGGGCGTAGTTCTCCAGGCGGGTTTCGGCCTGCTTGCGGCCGGTCAGGTCGAGGACAAAGGTAATGTAGCGTGCCGCGGCTTCGGGGAAGTATGCATAGCCAATCAATACCGGCACGCGCCGCCCTGAAGCGTGGATAAATTCCTTCTCATAGGGGGTACAGGCCCCCTGGGCGCGCGCCTCGGCCATGCTGTTGAGGTCGGCGCCGAGATATTCGGGAGGGGTCAGGCGCACCCAATTGACCAGGCCGGCTTCAAAATCCTGCCGGGTGAGGCCTAACATATCCAGGAAAGCGTCATTGGTCATCAGGATAGAGCCGTCATCGTTGGAGTAGAGAATGCCAATGATGTTCGACTCGACCAACCGGCGCAGGCGGGCTTCAGACTGGCGCAGGGCCTCTTGCCCGCGCCGCTGTTCGGTAACGTCTTCGACCAGGACGGCACAGCGCAAGGGGGCGGGTTGGTATGCTTTGACCTCATAACAACGGCCGGTGCGCGGGTTTTCGTCTTCAAAGCGGATGGACCCGCCCTCTGCTGTCACGCTTGCGAGGCGCGGCAGCCAGCGAGGGGCCAGGTCTGGCAGGGCTTCGCGCAGGGTACAGCCGATCAACTGCTCGCGGGGCCGCCCGGCGATTTCCTCGAAGGCGCGGTTCATCTCGACCAGGCGCAGGTCAACCACCTGGCCGTCGCCGCCGGTTACGGCTTCTTGCAGTACAAAGCCCTCGATGAGCGTCTCAAACAGGCGGCGGTAGCGGCTCTCGCTCTCCAGCAGTTCAGCTTCGCGAGCGCGCAGGGCTTCATTGGCCGCCGCCAGTTCATGGAACATTAGCCGCTGGGGGATGAGGAACCCGGTTTCGATGACGGCCTTGTAGATCAGGTAAAAGCCTGCCAGTTGAAAGAAATGCCCGATCAGGTTGCGGATGTCATCCACCCGGAGGTAGGTGGTGAAGATCAGTTCAGCGATGATGTTCAGCGTCAGCGCGGCCAGCAGCAGGCGCAGAATGGCCGGGTGGAACTGCCGGCGGTGATATAACAAGAGCAGGCCCCCGGCCAGCAGCAGGGCGCTGATGACCCATTCAGAGGTGATTTTAAAGGGGGTCAGGCCCTGCCCCTCGATGAACGCTGCCGGAAAGCTGTGCCATACAAAGATAGAAAGCAGCAGCAGACCAGAGACTCCCACCAAGGCCAGCAGTACGGGGGTCAGTTCACGGAGGGTGCGCAGGGGGCGGTTAAAGAACAGGGGCGCCGCCAGCAGGCTGACGGCCAGCAGATAGCGCTGAGCCAGCCATAACTGGGTGGGCAGGTTTGCGTCGGTGGGGAAGACGCCCATGCCCCGGTAGGCCAGGGTATGGAGCAGGTCGATCCCGGCGACACACAACAGCGCCAGCCCCAAGAAGACCAGATAGCCGTTATTGAGGTAGCGGCGGGCATTCCACGCCAGTACAAAGATGGTGAAGGCCGTGACGATGGTGAAGAACTCGGCCAGGGTGTGGAAGAGCAGGTAGTTGAAGCGGCTGATGAAATACAGACCGGCAAAGACGAGCGCCGCTAACCCCAAGGTGGGACCCTGCGCGCGAAAGAAGGGATAGAGCAGGCGTGGAAACGTCATATGGTGTAGATGGGCTGGGCCATCTGCACCTGCCCTTTGCCGCGCTGTTTGGCAAGGTACATGGCCCGGTCTGCCGCTTTTAGCAGGGCGGACAGGTTGGGCAGGTCGGGGCGGTCGCTGGCCACGCCCAGGCTAAGGGAAACCCCCTGCGTGCCGCGGTGGGGAATTTCAAAAGGAAGGGCCGAGACCAGTTCTAAAATGCGTGTGGCAATAGCAAGGGCCGTCTCAACGGTGACGCCGGGGAGCAGGATGGCAAACTCATCGCCGCCGTAGCGCCCAAAGATATCTCCCTCGCGGATGCGGCTTCGGCAGCAGTCGGCCACGGCGCTCAGAATGCGGTCGCCGGTCTCATGGCCGAGGGAATCATTGACCTGTTTGAAATCATCGAGGTCAATCATCATGGCGGTTACGGGCAGTCCGGCACGGCGGGCGCGCCAGAGGGCCTTTTCGCCCAGGTCGAGGAAGGCGCGGCGATTGTACGGGCCGGTGAGGGGGTCGTTCTCGGCCAGCAGTTTCATTTCGTTGTGGAGCATGGCGTTCTGCAGGGCGGCGGCCGCCGCCGCGGCAAAAGCGGCCAACAGGCGCAGGTTGGCGCTCTGCAACGCCTGGGGGTGATCTGACCCTAGCGCCAGCGCGCCTAAGACCTGGTCTTCCACCACCAACGGCGAAGCGATCCACGATCCGCGCTCTGGCTGGCCGTTTTCACCCACGGTGAGCAGCACAGACCTGCGCTCGCGCACGGCCTGGGCCATGCAGCGGGCGGCGGAGGCGTCTGGCGCTGGTTCTGAGGGGGTGGTGGTATCGTCGTAACCCAGCAAGGCCACAGGCGGGGCCAGTTCATTGTCAGCGCGCAGCAGGCACAGCAGAGCCTTGTCGGCGGCGGGGATGGCACTCTGCGCGGCGGCGAGAATCTGGTGGAACATGGCATCGAGGTCGAGGGTGGCGAGGAGGGTGAAGGTGGCCCTTTGCAGCCCGTCCAGTTCTTCGGCGCGCTGGTGGGCTTCCAGTTCCGAGGCGCGCGCCGCTTCAGTGCGCTCGGTCACCAGGCGTTCCAGGTTTTCCTTCATCTGGCGCAGTTCACGCTCGGCCCGGTCGCGCTCGGTGATATCAAAGGCCGTCAGCAGGCGGGCCGGAGCACCATCAAAAGTGACCTGTCCGGCGGTAACGTCTAACCAACGTTCCTGGCCGGTGCGGTGGATGATCTTGATTTCGTAGCGCAGCGGCAGCCCTGCCGCCCAGCCTGCCGCCGGTCCCTGGCGCAGTAATTCCTGGTAAGCGGGATGGGCAATGCGCCACAGCTCGGTTCCTTCCAGTTCGGTGGGGGAGTAGCCGGTGACAAAGCGAGCGGCAGGGTTAGCGTAGCGCACCATCTGGCCCTGCAAGATGAAAATGGCGGCGGAAGTGGTTTCGGTAAGCGAGCGGAAGCGCGCCTCAGACTGGCGCAGTGCGGCGGTGCGCTCGGTCACCAGCCGTTCCAGTTCTTCCTGGATGCTCTGGCGCTCCAGCGCGTAGCGGATGGCGCGTTCCAACAGGTAGGCGTTGAGCTGGTCTTTGGAGAGATAATCGGCCACGCCGTGCTGCATGGCGATGAGATCCAGTTCATAGCTGCCCTGGCCGGTGAGGAGGATGAACGGCGCGCTGCAGCCGCGCTCGCGCAGTGCCTGCATGACTTCCAGGCCGGTGTGACGGCCCAGATAATAATCAACCAGGTAGAGATCGAAAGGTTGTTCGTCGCACAGATGTATGGCCTCGTCATAGCCGCGCGCCCACTTCAGCGCGTACCGGGCGGCCAAGCCGGGCAGTTCGGCGAACATTGCCCTCAGCAAGAGATACTGATCCTGATCGTCGTCAATGAGCAAAACCCGGATGTTATTTTCCATGCCTCCCGACCTGTTGGCGCACGCCCTGACGAGCGCGGTTTCTTCCCCCATTCCATTATAGTCGAAAAACGGGCTCAGACGCGCGGCGGGTAGGCAAGCTTTCGCAAAGTCACCCCACTTCTGGCTCTGCCCTTCTCGTGGGGGCGGGGAAACAAAAATTCGTGAGGGTTTGCGGATTCGCGCCGCAACCCCCCACGCCCTGCCTATAAAATGCCAGGTTACGGGCTGGCGTTGGGGTGGATTTCGAGGCCGGTGTTGCTGTGTGACCAGGTGTTGCCGCCGTTGACGCTCTTAAAAATCCCCTCCCCGGCGGTTCCGGCCAGCACCACTTCGCCATCGGGATACATAGATGCGACGGTGTAAATTGCCTGTGAATTCAACCCAAACGATTCCCACTCGTAGCCGCCGTTGATGGACTTCATCACGCCGGCGCCGGTATCCATCGTGGCGGCGTAGAGGAGGTCTGGCCGCTCCCAGCCAAAGGCCAGGCCGTTGGGGTAAACTTTAATCTGGTTGAGGTCGTTGGTGTGCAGGAACCAGTTGTGCCCGTTGTCGGTGGAGCGGTAAAAGCCGCCGTGCCAGGTGGCGTAATAGGCGGTAGTGGAATCGGGGCGCGGGTCAAAGGCGACGGCGCGGCCCTTGCCGTAATCATCCAGGCCGCGGACGTGGGCGGGCTGCCAGTCGCCGGGTTCGCCGGTGGTTGAGAGGTAGGGGCCGTGTTCGTGGGTAGCGACCAGAATGGTGGGGGGATTGGCCTTGATGGCGATGGAATAGACCCAATCCTGGGCCTGTGGGCCGCCCACATCTGTCAGCACAGGGTACCAGGATGCGCCGCCGTTGTCGCTCTTGTAGAGGATGCCCTGGTAGGGGGCTTGCAAGCCGGTGCCGATCTTGCGCGTGCCGGCGAAGATCACCTGATTGTTGCCGGGGTGGACGGCGATGGCATACACGGCGGCGTCGGCTTGCAGGCCGCTGCCGGCAAACAGCCAGGATTGGCCGCCGTTGGTGGTTTTAAAAATGCCGCCGCCGTGCGTGCCAGCGTATAAGATGCGGCTGTCGGTGGGGTCCATGGCGAGGGATTCGACCAGGTAATTGCTCATGCCGCTGCCGGCCCAAGACCAGGTATCACCCTGGTCCTCACTGCGGAAGACGCCGCCGCCCCAGGTTCCCGCATAGATGAGGTTGGGATCGCGCGGGTCGGTCAGCAGGCAGATGATGCTGCCCTGCGCACCGGACCAGTCGGGCGGGGGCGGCGGGGGCGGTAACTGGTAAGACACCATTGGCAGCCATACCGGCGGCTGAAATGCGGCGGCCTGCCCTCCCTGCGGGTGAGACGAGGCCAGTGCCAGGATCAGGACCAGAATCAGCATGAGCGCGCGCAAGGATTGCGAGCGCAAGGATTGCGGGCGCAGAAAACAGCGTTGGACGAAGGATGAAAACACGTTGATTTTTCCCGGTAAGCGTTAAAAGTGGTTCTGATTGAGCCCGTTGGCTACAATACGACCTCTTGCGGAGGGTAGTATAACGAACCTGCTCCCTGTTGGCAAGCCCGGCCGCTTAATTGCCGTTAAGTTTAAAATTCAGGTACAATCCAGGTATGGATAAAGTGGACAGGTAGTTTAAGGAGGTAGCGCCATGCAAGAACCGCAGCGGAAAGATCAAGAAATTCGCGCTCTGCTTGCGCAACTGCACAGTGAACTGGAGCAGACCCCCTCTTTGGATGAAGAAGAACAGACTATGATGCGCCACCTGATGAGCCACATCCAGGATATTCTGGACCGCGAGGAGGCGATTGAGCCAGGGAAGCACCGGGGGGCCGGCTCGCTGGCGGAACGGCTGGACGAGGCCCTCACCCGGCTGGAAGTTTCACACCCGACCCTGACGATTACGATTAAGAAAGTGTTAGATACCCTCTCTGTTGCCGGAATTTAGCCCCCTGACGATGACCCTGTTGATTGGCCTGGATCTTGGCACCACGAGCATAAAAGCCGCGCTGTTCGATGCGGAGACGGGGCGCATAGTGCGTGTCGCGGCGCGGCCCACCCCCACCCAGCACCCGCGCCCCGATTGGTCGGAACACGGCCCCGAAGCCTTCTGGCAGGCTGCGGCGGAGTGCCTGGCCGAAGTTGCCGCTCAGGCGGGGGGGCGGCCGGTGGCGGGGCTGGCGATCAGCAGTCTGGCGGAGGCCGGGGTTCCGCTTGACCGTGCCGGGCGGCCGCTTTACCCCATTATCGCCTGGTATGATCGCCGCAGTGAGCCGCAAGCCGCCTGGGTAGAGGGGCGCGTGAGCGTGGCGGAGCTGTACGCCATCACCGGGCAGCGGGCCAGCACTTCGTTCAGCCTCACCAAAATCTTGTGGCTGCGCGAGAATGCCCCGCAGGCTTACGCGCAGATGGCTCACTGGCTGCCGGTCTCGGCCTATGTCCTTTACCGCCTATGTGGGGCGCTGGCAACCGATTACACCATTGCCGCCCGCACTCTGTTGTTCGATCAGGGCCGCCTGGGATGGTCACAGCGCCTGCTGGATGAATTTGGGATTGACGGCGGCATTTTACCCACCCCTCTGCCCGGCGGGTCGGTGGTGGGAGGGCTTACGGCGCAGGCCGCGCGGATCACCGGGCTGCCTGCCGGTACGCCCTGCTGCCTGGGCGGGCATGACCATCTGTGCGCGGCGCTGGCCTGCGGCGCGGCACAGCCTGCCGCCGCCGCCGACTCCACCGGCTCGGCCCAGGCGCTTATTTTTTTGCTGCCGCGCTTTTTGCCAGACCCAGCCCTGGCGGCGGGTGGGTTTGCCTGTTACGCTTACCTGCTGCCGGGCGTGTTTGTGCTTAAAGGCGGGCTAAAGGCCGCTGGCAGTGCCATCGAATGGCTGGCCCGGCTTCTCTCTGGCCCTCAACCGGATTATGTCGCTCTGGAGGGCGAAGCCCGCGAGGGGGTGGGCCGCCGGCGCGGCCCGCTGTGGCTGCCCCACCTGCTCGGCTCTGGCTCGCCCCAAGCCGACCGCAGTGCCAAAGCCGCACTGGTCGGGGCGCAGTTGGAACATGGGCGCGGTGACATCTTCCGCGGCCTGCTCGAAGCCCTGGCCTGCTGGACGCGCCACAACCTGGAGGTGATGAGCGCCGCTACCGGCCTATCTTACACGGCCCTCACCCTCACCGGGGGGACCACCCGACTGCGCCTGCTCTCGCAGTTGAAGGCGGATCTGTTGGGCTGTCCTGTCACCGTGCCGGAGATCCCCGAAGCCGCCGCGGCCGGCGCGGCCCTGCTGGCCGGGCTGGGCGTAGGGGTCTATGCGAGCGCGGCAGAGGCGGCGGCGGCGCCTACGTACCCCCGATCTATCTTTACACCCGATTCTGCCCGTACTGCCTGGTACGATGACCTCTACCGCGCCGCTTACCTGCCCCTCTACGACGCGCTGTGGGCTACCAACCGGGCATTGGATGGGACGCGGGGTTGAAACCTCTGCTTAGAATGCGTAAACCCCTGCGGGGTTCATGGTTTCAACCTCGCAGGGGTTTTGAGACAGGGGTGAAAAATTCCGGGTTATACGGCCGGCGGAACGCCGTCTTCTTCCTTAACCGCTTCTGGTTCGGCGCTCGCTGCGGCGGCGCGCATGGCTGGAGCGTAAAACTCGTTCATATATTCAGTCAGCATTCGCCGCGTGGAGAACTGCGGAGTCAGCGTGCGGATTGACTCTTTCATGCGGGCGATCCACCCCGTTGGCAGTGCGTCGGCGGCCCGCCCCTCGTAATACAGCGGGATAATTTCGTTTTCCAGGGTGTCGTACAGGCTGCGGGCGTCGGCCTCATCCTGCTGATACGAGTCGGCGTATTCGGTATCGTCGCCGATGGCCCAGCCGTTGTAGCGGTTGTAGCCCTCGCGCCACCAGCCATCCAGCACTGAGAAGTTGAGCGTGCCGTTCATGGCGGCTTTCATGCCCGACGTGCCAGAAGCCTCGTTGGGGCGGCGCGGCGTGTTCAGCCACACGTCCACACCCTGCACCAGCAGGCGCGCCAGGTTCATATCGTAATCTTCCAGGAACACCAGCCGCCCACCACTGCGCGCGTCTTTCACCCGGCGGTAGACTTCCTGGATGAGCAGTTTGCCCGGCTCATCGGCAGGGTGAGCTTTGCCGGCGAAGATAAACTGCACCGGGCGGTTATCGTCGTTGATGAGGCGCAGCAGGCGGTCTACGTCGCGCATGATGAGATTGCCGCGTTTATAGGTGGCGAAGCGCCGCGCAAAGCCAATTGTCAGCCACTGCGGCTCAAGCAAGACTCCGCCGGCCACGATCTGCACCGGGTGAGCATGGCCGCTTAGCCACTGGCGGCGGGCGCGCTCGATGGCGTAGCTGATCAGCTTGTTCTTCAGATGGCGCTTCACCGCCCACAGTTCGGCGTCGGGGATGTTATCAACCAGGGTCCACAGGTCGGGATCGTCAACGTGATCCATCCAATCGCGGCCCAGGTAGCGGTCGTACAGCAGGCGCATGCGGCGCGCCAGCCAGGTGGCAACGTGAACCCCGTTGGTGATGTGCGTAATCGGCACATCCTCTACCCGGCGGTCCGGCCACAGGCTGTACCACATTTGCCGCGAGACCCGCCCGTGCAGTTCGGATACTCCGTTGGCATACTGCGACAGGCGCAGCGCCAGCACCGGCATGGAGAACGTCTCGCCCCACGATTCCTGGTAGCGGGCGATGTCCATAAACTGGTCGCGCGTCAGCTTCAGCGCCTCATAGTAGTGGCTGAAGTATTTATCAATCATCCACAGTGGGAAGGCGTCATTCCCTGCCGGGACAGGCGTGTGAGTGGTGAAGATGTTGCTCTGACGCACCTGGTTGACGGCTTGTTCAAAGGTTGCGCCCTTGCTCATATACTCGCGCACGCGCTCCAGCGTTAAGAAGGCGCTGTGCCCTTCGTTCATGTGCCAGACGGTCGGCTCGTAGCCCAACCGCCGCAGCGCGCGCACCCCGCCCATCCCCAGCAAGATTTCCTGCGAGATGCGCACTTCCTGATCGGAAGTATACAGCCGGGCCGTCAACTGACGGTCGGCGGGGTTGTTGCACTCCATATCTGTGTCTAACAGGTAGAGGGGTACGCGCCCCACCTGCACTTCTAACAGGCGCGCGCACACTGGCCGCCCTGCCAGCATCACGGTGATGGTCATCGGCCCGCCCTTCTCATCCATCAGAGGGATGACAGGCAGTTCTTCGAACTTCAACTGAATGTTGCGGGTTTCCTGCCAGCCGTCTTCGGTGATCTTCTGAGAGAAGTAGCCCTGGGTATAGTAGAACCCAATGCCCACCAGCGGCAGGCCCATATCGGAGGCTTCTTTGAGGTGATCGCCCGACAGCACCCCCAGGCCGCCAGCGTACACCGGCAGTGACTCGTGCAAGCCGAACTCAAAAGAAAAATAAGCGATTAATGGCTCTGGCTTGCTGTTTGCCAGTTGAGGATAACGCTGACGGAACCAGGTGTTGTCGGCGTTGAGATAGGCATCGAACTCGCGGATTACCCGGTCGTACAGGTCCAGGTAATAGCGGTCGTTCGTGGCGGCGTTTAACTGCGCCCGTTCTACCCGGCGCAAGAACAGCACCGGGTTGTGATATACGCGCTCCCACAAAATGCGGTCGATCTGCGAGAACAACCGCTGCGCATCGGGCGTCCACACCCACCAGAGGTTGTAGGCCAGTTCGCCCAGGCGCCCAATTCGCCGTGGAAGGCTAAAGTGATTGGGAGTTTCTCGGAAGTATTTCTTCATAGTCCTTTTTGACTTTCATCAAGCAGGTTAATTCCTGCAATAGCAGAACGCTTGGGTATCGCTCTGTAAGATTAAAACGCATTCATCCGGTTTGTACGAGTCCTGTGGGGTTGAGTGTACAAGGTGCTTGAATTATACCATAATGGCAGGAAAGAAGTTTGTATGACAACTTGCATTCACATCACAGATTTCCTCGTCCAACGCTTCACTCTGGAAAGCAATTGTTTTTTCCATGTCCTCTATCTATATTAACGCAAATTTCCCCCTTTCGTTTCAGGAAAAGCTGGTTCGCCTATCCTGCGCGTTGTGGGCTTGCAGGTTTATTGTAACCCTGTTATTGGGCGGGAAACTCAATAATCTATCAAGGATTAAGATTGAGTTCCCATTCCTGTGGGCCGGTTGCGGGCCGGGAGACCCGGCCCCTACCTGATGCGCGGGCCGGATGATGCTTTTCGCGTTGCGGGCCGGGAGACCCGGCCCCTACCTGACGCGCGGGCCGGATGATGCTTTTCGCGTTGCGGGCCGGGAGACCCGGCCCCTACCTGATGCGCGGGCCGGATGATGCTTTTCGCGTTGCGGGCCGGGAGACCCGGCCCCTACCTGATGCGCGGGCTGGATGATGCTTTTCGCATTGCGGGCCGGGAGACCCGGCCCCTACCTGACGCGCGGGCCGGATGATGCCTCTCACGTTTCGGGGTCGAAGATGATGACCTCGTAAGAGAAATCACGCGGCTGGCCGTTGACGATAACGTTGCGTACCGTCACCTGATAGGTGGTATCGGCGGCAGGTTTGGGCCAGGGGTCCGAGTCATTGGGTCCGCCCATCTCCCACACCAGGGTGTTTTCGCCATAGAAAAAACTACTGCCGAACTCTGGGTATGGGGTGTACTGCACCAGGGGCTGGCTGGTTCCATCACGGGTGACGGTCACTTGTGCCTGGCGGAAATCGGCGTCGGGGTAAGAGAAGGACCAGCGCGTGAAGACCACCGGGTAAGGGATGTAGCCAGGCGGCGGCCAGGCCACGAATTCGTCGCGTGTGGAAGGGCGGGGGTCGAAAGTGTGCGCATCAAATACATACAGGGCGTTGGACGAATTGAACGACCCTACAGCCGGCACGTCGCCCGTGCCCATTTCCTGGGTCTGGGGGTACAAAATCCAGCGGCGGTGGCCGACGATCTCGTTGCCCCCACCCGGGTCCTGGATGTAGCCGGTGATCGCGTTTGGGCCGGTCCGTCCGAGGTAGAGGTTGGAACGGCCCGCGCCTTCTTTGCCATCCTGGCTGTAACAAATCCACGATGTGGGCGGGGAATGGCTGAGGTCGTCGTTGCGGCTCATCATCAGGGCGGCGGCCTGGGCTTTGCGGTTGTATTCAGGATTTAGCCTGCTGAGGAGCGGCACGCCCGCCGCCGCGCGGAAGTAATTGAGCCGCCGCAGTACGGCGTCTTTATACGCCTGGCTGGTCTCGCCGGGGGTACAGGCGGCGTGACTGCCCGTCCATTCGGCGCTGACGTTATTCGAAGGCAGATATTCGTTGTTCCACAGGTCTTTGGCCGCCTGGCGGCCCGGCGCGCCCTTCTCTGCTTCGGGCGTAAAGACAAACGGCAAAAACACGCGCTGTGGGCTGTTGTCTTGCGCCAGTGAGGCCGGTGCGGTACGGGCGGCGGGAGCCAGGGGCTCGGCGGTTTGCGCCGGGTGCGCGTAACTGCTCCCTACCGAACCCAGCAGGCCCGCAACCAGCAGTGCGCTCGCCCAGGCTTGCATCCAACGGGGTAGTGTGGTCATAATCCTCCGGCTGTCGTGAAGCATCAGGAAGATTATAGCAAAATCCCTCGCTGGCGGGCGGCGCAAACTTTCTTAAATCAGACAGCCCCACTGCCCGGCCGCCTGACCGGAAGTGGAGCTGTCTTTACGGAAGAGAACGCGGGAAGCAGCCGCGCTTCAAGGTGGTGCTGATTAGCGGAACATGTGCCGCCCGACGTGCTGATAGTATTTGCCTGTGTCGGCGCGCAGGCGCTCTTCGGTGTAGTTCTTCGACCCAATCTTGGGCGTTGGGATCAGCAGCGCATCTTCGGGGTGGGGGGCGATGTGAACCTCAGCTCTGCCCTGGGCCGCGCCGCGCGCGAACAGGTTGAAGAAACCACTGAAGGGTAAACGAAGACTGCGAGTTGCCATTTTTTCCTCCTATTGACCCGGCTCGCGCGGGTTGTCCGTTTGCGTCTTTATCATAGGGTAAACCTCTACCAGGAACATCCACCTTAAGATGTATTGCCGAGTTTATTTTTCTTCCTCCCTCTGACCAGGGGATGAGCCTGGTCAGAGGGGCAGGGCCTTCTGGAAGTCCCCTCACCCCTGACCCCGCCCCCCTTGAGGGGGCGGGGGATCCAAGCCCCACACCCCTGCCACAAGACGAGAGATTTTCAAAAGTGAGGCGGCATTGAGAAAGCCCTGCCAGGGGAGCGGCCCTACAAAAAAGGGGGCAAACGTGTTAAAATTTATTCGCTGTGATACGCAATGATGCTTAAAGGATTTGAATATGGCTAAGAAAACCAAGCGTAAAGTCTCCAGCGGCATCCGCCCCCCCGCCGAAAACAGTGGCGGGCCGGTGGTTGAGGCCGCTCCGCGCTCCACGACGCCCACCTTCCGGCGCACGACCAGCTTTTCCACCGAGTTCAACCCCGATTACACCTATGTGATTAAAGACCTCAAGCGTATCGGCCTGCTGGCCGGGACGTTCTTCACCATTCTGGTGGTGCTGTCGTTCTTCATCCGCTAATAGAGCGCCGCAAGCATTTTCTTCGATCAGACAGCAGCCTGCCAGGCATTATGCCCCGCTGTTTTACGGAATGATTGGCCCCTGGGGATTGCGCTCCGCAGGGGCCAATGAGTTTTTACCGCTCGCCGGGCCAACCGAACTTTTCGGGTTCCTGGGCCCGCAGCCAGGCGATTTCTTCCTGTAAAGCCTGCACGGCCTGGCGGTAATATTGGAGCAAAACGCGCAGTTCGTCCTCACTGTAGCTTTCCAGCAGGGGGATGAGGCGTTTCTGGAAATGCTCGAACAGCGGTCCCAGCGTTTGCGCGGCCTGTTCTGGCAGCGGCTGGATCACCACCCGCCGCCGGTCGTGCGGGTCGCGCTCGCGGCGGGCATAGCCGGCCCTTTCCAGCCGGTCAATCACCCCGGTGATGGCCCCGGTGGTCAATCCGGTGATCTTGCTCAACTCGCCGGCAGTCATTGCGCCCCGGTGAGTGAGGATATCCAGCGCCTTATGATCGGTGATATTCAGCCCCACGTGATCGGCAATGGCCTGGTGGAACAGGATTGTCCAGGTAGAGGCTTCGCGCGAAAGCTCGTTAAGCGCGGCAATTAATCGTTCACGGTTCTGATCGGGCATGTCCCCTCCTCGATCTCATTATTATAAGGCTGGAATGGGCACTTTTCCTCTTGACTTTTTGGAGATTTTCCTTATTATCTAATTATATTATAAAATAAGATAATTAGATAATAAGGAAATGAGAACATGGAAAACCCTTTAACTCAGCCCCGGCGCGGCGCGCTGGGCTTCATTTACGTCACCCTTTTTCTCGATATGATGGGCGGCAGTCTGCTTTTGCCCATCCTCCCGTACATTACGCGGCAGTACAGCCCCGATGCGCTGACCGTTGGCCTGCTGACGGGCATTTATTCAGCGGCGGCCTTCCTGGCCGCGCCCGCGCTGGGGTGGCTCTCGGACCGCTATGGCCGCCGCCCGGTGCTGATCCTCAGCGTGTTGGGGAGTGCCATCGGCTATGCCCTGTTTGGCCTGGGCGGGGCGCTGTGGGTGCTGATCCTCGCCCGTCTGATTGACGGGTTGACGGGTGGCAATATCGCCACGGCCATGGCCTATATTGCCGACAGCGCCGCGCCGCAGGAACGCGCCAAATATTACGCTTTCGCGGGGGTGGCGTTCGGTCTGGGCTTCATCCTGGGGCCAGTGATCGCCGGGGCCCTGGTGGGCATCAGCCTGGCGGCTCCGGCCTTTGCCGCGGGAGCCATGTCTTTCGCCAGCGCGGTCTTTGGCTACTTCTTCCTGCCCGAATCGCTGCCGCCCGAAAAACGCGCCGCTGGCAGGGCTACCCTGGCGCAGATCAATCCCCTGGGCGTGATCGCCGAACTCAGCCGCCTGCCCAACCTGGGGTTACTGCTGGGGGCCATTTTCCTGGTCTACCTGGCCTTCAGCGGGATGTTCAGCTATATCGCTGTGTATACCTTAGACCGCTTCCAGGCCAGTCCCGCCGAGAATGCCGTTCTCTTTGCTGTAGTGGGGCTGGTGCAGATGGTAGGGCAGGGCGCGCTGGTCTACCGGCTGGTACCGAAATACGGTGAAAAGGCTCTGGCGCTGGCCGGGCTGGCGGTGCAGGCCGCTGTGTACCCTCTGTTTGTGATCGCGCCGGGCTTTGCGTGGGTGTATCCGCTGGCGGTGCTCAGCGCCTTGGGCAATGCCTTCACCCGCCCGACGCTTGACGCGCTGGTGGCGAATCACGTTGCGGCTCACGAGCAGGGCCGCGCCGCCGGTACGACCGCCGGGCTGTACAGCCTGACGAACGTCTTTGGCCCGCTGTTGGCTGGCCTGGCTTACGATTCCATTGCTCCCGGCGCGCCTTATGCCGCCGGGGGGCTGCTGTTGGCGGCGGCCTGCGGGCTGATCGCGCAGGTGAAGGTGAAAAAGGTAGAACCCCAGATTCGCCCAGATAAAAGCGGATAAAGATTAACCCTGCTCACTCGGTGACGATAAAGAAGCAGGTGTAGTACTCTCCGCCTTCCAGCGGCCAGACGCCTGTGAAGGGGCTGACGTTAGCGCCGTCGGACGATTCCACCATCACGTCATAGGTCCCAGAGACCAGTTCAAAGCGCCCAATGGGACCTTTCTCCGGGCAAAATTCGGGGCCAGAGCCGGTGAACTTTTCGCAGTCGGCGCAAGGCTCGATCTCTTCGATGCGCGTATCGGCTCCGCGGAAGACAATCCGCAGGCGGTTGGGGGAATCGTTCTGAATGATGACGGTGGTGCTGACGCCAGAAGTCCCTTCGCGTTTTTGCGGCGCGGTGATTTCTCCGGCTCCGCGGCTGCGCGCATCGTTGATGAGGGCGTCGGCGTAAGCCTTTTCTACCTCGGCAGTGCTGGGGTGGTCGGGGTAGGTTTTGAGGAAGCGCTCATAAAAGAGAGCCGCGCGCAAGAAATCGCCCGCGAGGGCGTAGCCCTGGCCGCAGCCAAGCAGCAGGTGGGGGCGGGCGGGGTCTTCCGCCGCAAGGCCGGCGGTGGCGGCGAGTTCATCGAAGTTGGTGCAAACCCAATCGGTGGCGAGGGATTCGGGGGCGGCGGCGAGAATCTCGGCCATTTGGGCGCGGGCGGGCTGTGTTAACGGGCTGGAAGGGTAGGTCTGGACGAACTTGAGGTAGCCGTTGAGGGCATTGTCAAACTGCCCGGCAGCAGCGGCGGCCCCGGCGGCGTCGAACAGGTTGCATTCACTGCGCTCGGCTCGCGCCAGATCGGCCTCGCCGGTCAGTCCCAGGCCGGCGATGATCTGCGTATAGATGGGAACCGCCTCGGCGCAGTTGGCCTGCTGGTAGAAGGCGTGTGCTTTCTGATAATTAGCGCGGTCTAAATAAATGCTGGTCCCGCCAAAGATGCAGGCCGCGAGAATGCCCAACACCACCAAGGCAAGGCAGCCGCGCAGCAGGCACGAACTCTTTTTCGCCGAGGGCCGAGGTTGGGCCGGCGGCACGGGGGATCCGGCAGGGATGCCGGGTGGAACCGCTGGAGCAGCCATTGCACACCTCCTGAGCGTGTGGGGATGTGGAACAAAGAAGATAAATGGGTGTAATTTAATCGCTATTATATAGAGTACCGGTCAGGCGGGCAACCGGCGCAAGGCTTTTGGCGAAGGTTTTTCGGAACGCTTGCCGACGCCAATCATGTACGCGCTGAGGTTCTCGTACAGACACGGCTTTTCCTTGGGTTCAGCGAGTTTTAACGATTGCAGTAGATTCGTCGTTTTCCCCCCTTGACTTAATTGTTTTTATATCGTAAAATTACGATATAAAGGCAGCCGATGAGTAAAGATTTACCCCTCCTCCACGAACTTACCCGCGATGAGCTGCGCCTGGCGGCCATGCTGAAGGCTCTGGGCAACCCGGTGCGCTTTCGCATCATGCAGTATCTGGCCGAAAAGCAAATGTGCATCACGGGGGAGATCGTGGAATTTACTACCCTGGCGCAGTCCACCGTCAGCCAGCACCTGAAGGTGCTGCGCGAAGCCGGCCTGATCGAAGGTGAGGTGGAGGGGCCGGCAACGTGCTACTGTATCAACGTCGAGGGCGTCCGCTTCCTGAAAACGCAGATCGAACACTGGCTGCCAGACTGCTGCAATTTCGATTCGGGCGCGTCATCATCCAACTGCTGCTAACGTCCCTTTGGGGACTGGTAGCTTTTTTTATTCGCTGTTATATCGTAAAATTACGATACAAACCTCAGGAGGTATCCCCCATGTCTATGACGCCAGAGTCATCCAGGTATTTTGAGCAGGTTGCCGGCAGTTGGGACGTAATCAGCGCCGGGTTCTTCGGCAAGCCGGTGCGCGACGCCGCCATTGCCAAAGCTTATTTGCACCCGTCTATGGTGGTAGCCGACGTCGGCGCGGGAACGGGGTTCGTGGCCGCTGGTTTGGCCCCGCTGGTAAGGCGCGTCTACGTGGTGGATGCTTCCGCCGCGATGCTGGCGGTGGCGCAGAAGAACCTGAGCCAGTTCGATAACGTGGAATTCCACGAGGCCGACGGTTCCAGCCTGCCCTTCCCCGATGAGAGCCTGGACGCTGTATTTGCCAATATGTACCTGCACCACGCCCCCGACCCCCTTGCCGCAATCCGCGAGATGGTGCGCGTGCTGCGCCCAGGCGGGAGGCTGGTGATCACCGATATGGATGCCCACCCCTACGCCTGGTTAAAAGAGGAAATGGCGGACGTCTGGCAGGGCTTTGACCGCCAGCAGGTGCGCGCCTGGTTCGCCGAGGCCGGGTTGGTGAACGTCATTGTGGACTGCACCGGCGAGTCGTGCTGTGCGCAGTCTTCTAACCCGGCGCTGACGGATGCGCAGGGCCGCGAGGCGCGGGTGAGCGTGTTTGTCGCTACTGGTACGCGCCGCATGGCCATGCGCGATGCGGTGCGCGAGAATTATGCCGCCGCGGCGACCGGTTCGTGCGGGTGCGGCTCGCCCGCGTCAGAGGACTCGGCGGGATGCTGCGGCGCGAGCAGTGCGGAGAGCTGCTGCGGCAGTGGGAGCGAATGCTGCGGCGGCGTGGATGCGACCGCGGCTCTGGGGTATTCTCCCGTGGAACTGGCGGAGGCCCCCCAAGAGGCGGCGGGCTTCTCGCTGGGATGCGGCAACCCGCTGGCAATGGCCGGACTGAAGCCCGGCGAGGTGGTGCTGGATATCGGCAGCGGCGGCGGGTTAGACGCTTTTCTGGCGGCGCGCAGGGTTGGCCCCAGCGGGCGGGTGATCGGCGTGGATATGACCCCCGCCATGCTGGAGCGGGCGCGCGCGGCGGCGGCACGTAACCAGATTACCAATGTGGAGTTTCGTCAGGGCTACGCCGAGGAACTGCCCGCCGCAGACGGCGAAGTGGACGTGATCCTCTCGAACTGCGTCATTAACCTGACGGAGGATAAGGGCCGCGTCTTTCGCGAGGCGTTCCGCGTCCTCAAGCCGGGGGGCCGGCTGGAGGTCAGCGATATTGTGGCGGCGGGACCTCTGCCGATTGAACTGCGCGAGAACGCCGCCGGGTGGGCCGCGTGCGTGACGGGGGCACTGCCAGAGCAGGAATACCTGGACCTGATCGCCCAGGCCGGTTTTGAGAACATCACCACCCGCCGCAGTGCCGCGCCCGGCGAGGGGCCAGAAGTCTACAGCCTGATCGTCTCGGCGCGCAAACCCGGTCTTTAATCAGCAAACAGCGGTCAGTGATCCAAATGCAGGTTCTTAAAGCGGATCACTGACCGCTTAACGGTTGGGCCTGTTTCCTGGAATTAAAGATTCAGTACGCGCGGCGGGTTTGATCCTGTTCAAACGCTTCAGAGTAGGTTAAAATAAAACTCCCTAGAATGACCCCGGTCGGGGAAGGCCGGGGTTATTGTGTGCCAGGCGTTGGGCCGGCTCTGAAATGAAGGTTGTGGATGGAACGAAGAGATTTAAGAAATATTGCGATTATTGCGCATGTAGACCACGGTAAAACCACCCTGGTTGATGCGATGCTTAAACAGGCGCGCGTGTTCCGCGAAAATCAGCAGGTGATGGAACGCGTGATGGATTCGAACGCGCTGGAACGCGAGCGCGGCATTACCATCCTGGCGAAGAACACCGCCATTACCATTCCAGACCCGCGCACCGGCGAGCTGGTGAAGATTAACATTGTGGATACCCCCGGCCATGCCGACTTTGGCGGCGAGGTGGAACGGGTGATGAATATGGTGGATGGAGTTCTCTTGCTGGTAGACGCCGCCGAAGGCCCTATGCCGCAGACACGCTTTGTGCTGAAAAAGGCGCTAGAGATGGGCCACCGCGCGATTGTAGTTATCAACAAGATGGACCGCCGCGACGCTGACCCTGAAACGTCGCTGAACGCCACCTTTGACCTGTTCATCGAACTGGGCGCCAATGACGAGCAGGCCGACTTCCCGGTCATCTATACCAATGGGCTGACGGGCCAGGCCAGCCTTAGCCCCGATATGAGCGCCAGCGTTAACCTACAGCCGCTCTTCCAGGCTATTCTCGATCACATCCCCCCGCCCCGGGTGGAGCCAGACAGCCCCCTGCAACTGCTGGTGACCAACCTCGGCTACGATGATTACCGCGGGGTGACGGCCATCGGGCGCATTTTTGCCGGCAAGATCGAGGCCGGACAGCCGCTGGCGCGCATCACCCTGACGGGCCAGGTACTGCCGGAGCGGGCGCGCTACCTTTATGTTCATCAGGGGCTGGAACGGGTGGAAGTGGCGAGCGCCGAAGCTGGCGAGATCGTGGCGATTGCGGGGTTAGAGGGCGTCGCCATTGGCGAGACGCTGGCCGACCCCGCCAACCCGGTTGCACTGCCGCCCATCCAGGTAGAAGAGCCGACCGTGCGCATGACCTTTGGGGTGAACACTTCGCCGCTGGCGGGTAAGGAAGGCAAGTGGGGCACATCGCGCAAACTGCGTGAGCGCCTCTTTGACGAACTGCGCAACAACGTGGCTCTGCGGGTGGAAGAAACCGAAAGTGCCGAGAACTTTATCGTTTCGGGGCGCGGCGAACTGCATTTGGCGATTCTGATCGAGACGATGCGGCGCGAAGGGTATGAGTTTCAGGTCTCTAAGCCAGAGGCGATCTTCCGGCGCGGCCCCGACGGCGAGTTATTAGAGCCTTATGAGGAACTGCATATCGAGACCAGCCCCGAAACGGTGGGCGTGGTGGTAGAAATGCTCGGCGCGCGGCGCGGCAAGATGCTCGATATGGTCAACAACCCCGATAACACCGTTCACCTGACCTATATCATCCCTACGCGCGGGCTGTTGGGCTTCCGCTACCAGTTTCTCACGGCTACGCGCGGCATGGGGGTGATGAACACCCTCTTCCACGAGTACGCGCCCATCGCCGGGCCGATTGCCGCGCGCGCTACCAGTTCCATTGTCGCCTGGGAAGCCGGCGTGACGACCAACTACGGCTTGAAGAATGCCGAAGAGCGCGGCACGCTCTTTGTGGGGCCGGGGGTGGAAGTCTATGAGGGCATGGTGGTGGGTGAAACTCAACGCCCCAACGACCTGCCGGTGAACGTCTGCAAGAAAAAGCACCTGACTAATATGCGCTCATCCAATAAAGACATCGAAGTACGCCTGACTCCGCCGCGCAATATGAGCCTGGATGAAGCCATTGAATACCTGGCGGAAGATGAACTGCTGGAAGTCACTCCGCTGAATTTCCGCATCCGCAAGCGCATCCTCAACACCGAGGAACGCGGCAAACGGGCCAAGCTGGAAAAAGAGGCGGTCGGAGAGTAATTTCCGGGGGAACTACAGTTCCTCGATACGCGCCTTCAGGCGTTCCATCTCGGTGTGGATGGACTCCAACGTTTCCTGGGTGGCGGTGAGCTTTTGGCGCTCGGCGCGCACAAAGCGGGTGTACGGCGCGATAGCCTCGTTAATGTCGCGCAGGCTGCGCTCGATCTCGCGGGTAAGCTGGTCGCGCAGTGCGGCGCTTAACTTCTGGCGCAGTTCGGCGATTTTCTCGCTCATTTCGTTTTTTGCCATGCGGCGGCGGGCCGGGATGACAAACAGTCCCAGCGCGGCGATCAGGCTGGCAAGCAAGATGCCGGTCACATCGGCGGCGACGGTGGTTGCCAGGATGGTGACGAGCGTGCCCAGGCCGATGGCCCCGACTTCCAGCGCCGCCGAGGTGGCGACCGCCTCTTGCGCGCCCTGGGCGATCTGGCGGGCCTCGTCTGCGCGGTTGTAGGTTTCCACCACGCGCCGTGCTTCCAGGCCGACGGCGTCCATCAGGCGCTCGCGGTCGTAATGGAACGTGCCAATGGTGGTATCGCCGACGATGCGGGCCTGGTGCTGGCGGCGGCGCTCGGCCAGATGCTCGCTGACGGCCTGCCACTGGTGCAGGTTGGCGTCTACCAGCCAGTCAATCAGTTCGTTAACCTTGCGCTCGATCTGTTGGGCGGCGTCGCCGACGACCTTATGCTCAAATTCCTGCTGGATGCGCGTTTTACTGAGCAGATCAAAGACGCGCGCCAGGCGGAAGGTGTCTTCAAAGAAAGCATCGCCGCGTTTTTCCACTTCGTATAGAACATTTTCAATGTCGGCCATGCGGTACTGGAAGTCGCGCAGCATATCTTCTTTATAAACCGCCAACTGTGACTCAACATCTTCCAGCATGGCAATATCCGCGCGCAGCAGTTCCAGCCGCTCGCGCGCCAGGTCTCGATAACGCGAGACGATGTGCTGACCCACGCCCAGGGGGTTGAGCAGCTTGAGGCGGATGCGGCTGTGTTCATCCAGGGTTTCCTGGATGTATTTTTCGAGGGGTTCAAAGCGGCTCTGCGCCCACAGGCCCGGCTCGCCGTTTTTGGCGCGCAGTGCCAGCCGCGCGCTGACGGGGAAGACTTCGGGCGGCATTCCCAACAGGGCGCGGGCGTTCTCGGCTACGAACTGAACTACCTGTTCCGTTTCCTCTTCAGACTCTAAAATGTCAATTTTGTTAATGACAAAGACCACCTTCTTGCCCCAGTCGCGGATGCGCCGCAGAAAGGCGTTTTCGCTCTCGGTAAAGGGCCGGTCGGCAGAGGTGATGAACAGCACCAGGTCCGAGCGGGGGACGAACTGCGAAGTGATTTCCTCATGCTCGCGGATGATGGCGTTAGTTCCGGGGGTATCTACAATGCTGATTTCTTCCAGCAGGGGAGCCGGCAGCGCCAGCACCTGGATGTGCTCGTTCACGAGGGCGCGCTCTGCGGCAGGCATCTGTGCACCGCCGTAGCGCAGAACGTTGATCTGCGTAGTCGTTGGGGTGACGCCTTCTTTTAACAACTTCTGTCCCAATAGAGCGTTGATAAAGGCGCTCTTGCCGGCGTTAAACTCGCCTACCACCACCAGGAGGAACATTTCCTCTAGCTGTTGGATCGATTCAGCCAGGGTTTGCTGATCTTCGGGGGCGGTGCCGGTCTGCGCCAGGGCCACGCGCAGTTCGTTGAGCAGGCGGCGCTCATCTTTGAGAAGTTGTTCTTGCTGTGCGTTCAGAATGCGCATTCTTCATTTCCCTCTTGGGCAATTATAAAGGAAAAGAAGACGCTTTTGCCTATTGATCCTCACTTTGTGGAAGAGCAGTATTTTAAATTGTGTATAATTTATACACAATTCAGTAAATAACCTGCAAAAGAGTGGCATATCCTTCATGGGATGATTCCAGAATTTCGTTGAATTGGGTTGATCAAAGAGGAGTCTGCGATGAAAGCCAGATCCATGAATTTGGTTTGGGGCCTGGTGCTGGTGGTAGCCGGGCTGGTGTGGATGGCTCAAAATCTGGGCTGGATCGGTGACTTTGCGCCGCAGGTCTGGATGGGGGTATTCGTGGTGTTCAGCCTGATGTTTTTTGCCAGTTATTTCCTCAACGGCGTCGAGCAGTGGGGCTGGTTGTTCCCGGCGCTGATTTTTGGGGCGCTGGCGATCACCGTGGCGTTGGGGGCGGCTGGAATCGAAAGCGCGCTGGTGGGCGCGCCGATTTTTGTGGCGGTGGGCGCGCCGTTTGTGGTCGCCTACGTACAGGACCGCACCCGCTGGTGGGCGCTGATTCCGGCGTGGGTGATGGCCGTGCTGGTGCTGGTTTTATTGATGGCCGATACTGTACCGGGGGAACTGATCGGCATGGTGGTGCTGTGGGGCATTGCCATTCCCTTCGCGGTGGTTTACCTGCGCAACCGCACCCAATGGTGGGCGCTTATCCCGGCGGCTGTGCTGGGCGTCATCGGGCTGATCCCCCCGCTGACGCTGGGGTTCTCTGAAGAAGCCATGGGGTCGGTGGTGATGTTCCTGTTTGCGCTGGGGTTCTTCGTAGTGTACTTCCTGACGCCGCAGAACTGGTGGGCGCTCATTCCGGCGGGGTTCTTTGCATCCATTGGCGTCACCGTGCTGATCACCGGCGCGGTTCCTGAAGGGGTGGCGGGCAGCAGCCGATTCGCGGGGGTAATATTCCTGGGCTGGGCCGTTACTTTTCTGGCGCTGTGGCTGCGGCGCGCCACAGCGCCGGTTGATTGGGCCAAATACCCCGCCGCCGCGCTGGGGGTGATTGGCCTGGTGGCACTGGTATTGGGCGCGGAAAGCCTGGATTACATCTGGCCCATTGCCATCATCGGGTTGGGCGTGGTGATCCTGTGGGGGGCTTTGCGCACGCGGCAGGCGTAAAAGAGGTCACGTCCGGCGCAGACCCCGGCGAATGAAGCGCACCGGGTAGCCGGGGTCTAGCTCAGAAACCTGGGTCAGCCGGGCCATCTGCTCATCGCTCAGCGACCAGCCATCGGCGCCGAGGTTGACTTGAAGCTGCTGGAGGGTGCGCGCGCCGATAATGGGGGCGGTGACGCCCGGCCTTTGCAGAAGCCAGCGCAGGGCCACCTGGGCCGGGTGCTTGGCGGTCTCTTCGGCCACGCGGAAGAGTTCATCCAGCACCGACCAGGTGCGCTCGTTGGCGTAAGCCTCCCAAGACTCGCTCCAACCCTCGCGCGAGGCCTGTTCCACGCGGGTTTCGGGCGGGGGCGCTTCCATCCCTCGGCGGTACTTGCCCGAAAGCCACCCACCGCGCAGTGGGCTCCAGGGGATGACTCCCACGCCTTCGTTGCGGCAGACCGGCAGCAGTTCGAACTCGGTCTGGCGGTCCAGCAGATTATAAAGGGGTTGGAGGCAGGCAAACGGCTCCCATCCGTTACAGCGGCTGAGGTCAATGGCCTTTTGCAACTGCCAGGCGGTGTAGTTGCTGGCCCCAATGTAGCGCACCTTACCCTGTTTCACCAGGGTGTCTAGCGTCGAGAGGGTTTCTTCCAGCGGAGTAGCGTCATCCCACATATGCACCTGGTAGAGATCAATATAATCTGTTTGCAGGCGGCGCAGGCTGTTTTCAACCGCGCTCAGGATGTGCTTGCGGCTGAGACCCTGCTGATTGACGCCGGGGCCCATTGGAAAGCGCACTTTGGTGGCGATCACCAACTCATCGCGCGGTTGGGTTTTCATCCAACGCCCGACCACCTCTTCTGAAATCCCGCGCGAATACACGTCGGCGGTGTCAATGAAGTTCCCGCCGGCCTCGCAAAAAGCGTTTAACATGGCGCGGCTGTCTTCCTCGCTGGCCTCGCGCCCAAAGGTCATCGCGCCCAGACACAGCGCGCTGACCAACATACCCGTGCGGCCTAAAAAGCGGTATTCCATATTCCCCTCCCTTATTAAAAAATAGATGTAGTCAGTCTACGAATATTTTACTTCACCTGACCCCGCCAGGTGATTGACTGAGCAGTCGAAATGAAATGATGCTGTCAACGGCGTGCGTCTTGCGGGCGGTAGATGCGGCGGGCCGGCTCAGAATAGATTACCTGAATGTCATACTGTATCCGGTAAAATGACACATGAAACTTGACATGAGAAGCAATAAAATATACTCTTGATGCTGTTCAAATTCTGAATCTGTCAAAATTAGTTCGTTTGCCAAGTATTGTGTGTGGATAGGGGGCGAAGATCATAGTTTACACACAATCCATATAAGATGCTACCTTAAATAAGAGCAAGTAGTTTGCCGTGGAGGGCATATGTTTCGTTTTGCTTGCGTCGCAGCCACTTTAGTTTTCTTGCTCGTCAGTACTGTATTTTCGGCCCCAACGCCCGTCGTGGGAGCCGGGTTAGATTACCAACAAGAAGGGCCCGCCAACCCACCCGGCCGGCCCGCACCTGAACGGCCCGCGCTTGCCGAGGAAGCGCCGCCGATTCCTTCACCCGCCGGGCCGGATACGCTCAGCGGGGTGTTGAGCGTGGTCTGGCCGGATACACTGGCCGAGATCACCGGGCAGATCAGCGCCCCGGCGGCTGCGGAGCCGGTCTTTACGTTGTTCACTGATGCAGGCGAAGCCATCCGCCTGGAAGCGCCGGCCGCGCTGACTCAGGAATTGGCGGGACTGGCCGGACGGCGTATTACTGTACAGGGACGGCGCGCGCCGCAGTCTATGCTGACAGCCGGGGGCGGCGCGGCCTTCCGCGTGTTTCAGATCGCGCCATCTGCGCTATTGGAAGAGCCGGGCATTACGTCCGTCACCGGGTCGCAGCCGTGGGTATCGGTGCTGTGCAAGTTCTCCGACATCGCCGCCGAACCCAAAGCGCCCTCTTATTTCACCGATATGTACATGAACGCCTACCCGGGGCTGGATCACTACTGGCGCGAAGCCTCGTATAACATGATTGACCTGGTGGGCAGTTACGCGCTCCCCGCCTGGGTGATTCTGCCCTATCCGCGCTCGCACTATGTGACGGACAGCGGGGCCGACCTGGGCGCGCTGGCGGCGGACTGCACTGCCGCAGCCGATGTGCAGATCTACTACCCTAACTTCGTCGGCATCAATCTGATGTTTAACGACAACCTCGACTGCTGTGCCTGGGGCGGCGGCTGGACGATGACGCTGGACGGGCAGACAAAGTTCTACCGCATGACCTGGGAACCCCCCTGGGGCTACGGCAACATCGCGGTACTGGCCCATGAGACCGGTCACGGCTTTGGCATGCCGCACAGTTCCGGCGAGTATGGTTACGTTTACGACAACCGTTGGGACGTGATGAGTGACTTGTGGTCTAACCCCACGCACCCCATCTTCGGCACGCTCCCACAGCACCCCATTGCCTTTCAGAAAAGCAGCGCCATCACCGATTGGATCCCCGCCGGCCAGGTGGTGGATGTGTTACCCAATGCCGACCAGACGGTGACGTTGGAACGCCTGGCTCAGCCCACCACTGGCAACGCGCGCCTGGTACGGGTACAGCGGGGGTCGAGCCTGAACAATTACTACACCGTCGAAGCGCGCAGGTGGGCCGGGTACGACGCCAACCTGCCCGGCGAGGGCGTCATCATCCACCGCATCGAGCCGGGGGTGGATCCGCGCGTGATTGACGTTGACGGCAACGGCAACACCGGCGATGATGGGGCCATCTGGCTTCCCGGCGAGACCTTCACCGATGCCGCCTATGGCATTACCATCACCATTACTGCCGCTACGGCTACAGGGTATACCGTGAGCATCCACAACCCGGCCCCGCCTATCTTTACCGGCTGTGCTTCGCAGACGAGCGTATCTGAAGCCGAATGCAATGCCCTGGTGGACCTCTACAATGCCACCAATGGGCCCGGGTGGGTGAACAGCGCCGGCTGGCTGGCCGATAGTAACGTGTGCGGCTGGTACGGCGTCTACTGCGGCGCGGGTCACGTTGACGGGCTAGACCTGGACGAGAACAACCTGGTGGGGCCGCTGCCAGCTTCTATTGGGAACCTATCCTGGCTCTCCAGCCTGTCTCTCTACAACAACCAGCTAAGCGGCTCGATCCCGGCGGAAATCGGTAATCTGGCCTCGCTCGGCTACCTTGCCCTTAACATGAACCAACTATCGGGTTCCATCCCGCCAGAAGTGGGCGGCCTCAGCAGTGTGTGGTATTTCAACCTGGGAACCAACCAGTTGAGCGGCTCCATTCCCACTACGGTGGGCAATATGACGGGGCTGGAGTATTTCTACGTCTACAATAATGACCTTACCGGGCCTATCCCGCCACAGCTTGCTAACGCCACCGGGTTGGGGTTCCTGGCCCTGAATGGGAATCAGTTGACCGGTGCGATCCCGGTGGAAATCGGCAGTCTCACCAATCTGCGTTGGATAGGGTTGAGTTCTAACCAGCTTACGGGGTCCATCCCGGCGCAGTTGGGTAATCTGCCGCTGCTCTACTATCTGTCGCTCGGCTCCAACCAACTGAGCGGGGCGATCCCGGCGGAGATTGGAAACCTGACTGCGCTTGTGTGGCTTTACCTGCATTACAATCAACTGAGCGGGGCGATCCCGGCGGAGATCGGCAATCTGACTGTGCTTCAGGAGCTTAACTTGTATGACAACCAACTGAGCGGGCCCATTCCGCCACAACTCGGCAACCTGAGCGCGCTCCAGTACCTGGACCTGGGCTGGAACCGCTTCAGCGGGACGATTCCACTGCAGTTGGGCAACCTGACCAGCCTGACGACACTGTATCTGGATGCCAATGCCCTGGCGGGGCCCATTCCGGTGGAGTTCACCCAACTGGTCAACCTGAACACTCTTCTGGTGTATGCTAACGCGCTGTTTTCCAACGACCCGGCGGTGATTGCCTTCATGGACGCGAAAAGCCCCGGCTGGGCCGCTTCGCAGACCACCCCGCCCACCGGGGTGAGCGCCGTGCCCAGCGGCGGCGATGTGCAGATCAACTGGCAGGCCATCGCGTATACGCAGGCGGGCGGGTATGAGGTCTACTACGCTACCAACCCGGCGGGGCCGTTCAGCAAGCACGGCGAAGTGGGCGATAAACTCATCACCACTTACCTGGCGGGTGGGCTGTCTGCTAATGTGCAGTACTACTTCTACGTGCAGGCATTCACCAACCCACACGGCGGCAACCCCAACCGGGTGGTCAGCGCGCCCAGCGCAGTAGTGACCGTTCCACGCCCGGCGGCCTTTGGCAAGACCGCCCCAGCCAACAGCGCGACCAATCAGTCCTACACCAGCCTGACGCTGACCTGGCAGGCGGCCTCGCCCGTCACCCGTTACGCGGTGTGCGTGGCGGCTAACAGCTACACCTGCGCGTGGACGGATGTGGGCAGTGTTACCAGCTACACGGCCACGAACCTGATACCCAACATGCGCTACAACTGGCAGGTGCGCGCTTACAACGGCGAGACGGTTTACACTTCAGCCAATGGCGGGACGTGGTGGAGCTTTACCACCCGGCAGGCGCCGCCCGCGGCCTTTGGCAAAACGGCCCCGGTCAACAGCGCGACCGATCAGTCCTATACCAGCCTGACACTGAGTTGGCAGGCAACCTCGCCGGTTACCCGTTACGCGGTGTGCGTGGCGGCCAACAGCTACACCTGCGCGTGGACCGATGTGGGCAGTGCCACCAGCTACACGGCCACCAATCTGACGCCCAACACGCGCTACAACTGGCAGGTACGGGCATACAACGGCGAGACAGTTTACACTTCAGCCAACAGCGGAAGTTGGTGGAGCTTTACCACCCGGCCCGTGCCGCCGGCGGCCTTCAACAAGCTCAGCCCGGCCAACGGCGCGACCAATCAGTCCTATACCAGCCTGACGCTGACCTGGCAGGCAACCTCGCCGGTTACCCGTTACGCGGTGTGTGTGGCGGCCAACAGCTACACCTGCACGTGGACCGATGTGGGCAGTGCCACCAGCTACACGGCCACGAACCTGATACCCAACACGCGCTACAACTGGCAGGTGCGCGCTTACAACGGTGAGGTGGTTTACACTTCAGCTAACGGCGGAAGCTGGTGGAGCTTCACCACCCGGCAGGGGCCGCCGGTGGCCTTTGGCAAGACGGTCCCGGCCAACGGCGCGACCAATCAATCCTATACCAGCCTGACGCTGACCTGGCAGGCGACCGCGCCCGTCACCTACTATCAGATCTGCGTGGCGGCTAACAGCTACACCTGCACCACCTGGCAGAATGTAGGGACGAACACCAGTTATACGGTCACCAACCTGACGCCCAACACCCGCTATAACTGGCAGGTGCGGGCCTACAACGGCACGCTGATGACCTCGGCCAACGGCGGGGCGTGGTGGAGCTTCACCACCCGGCCCGTGCCGCCGGCGGCCTTTAACAAGCTCAGCCCGGCTAACGGCGCGACCAATCGGTCCTACACCAGCCTGACGCTGACCTGGCAGGCAACCTCGCCGGTCACCCGTTACGAGGTGTGTGTGGCGGCCAACAGCTACACCTGCACCACCTGGAAGAATGTAGGGACGAATACCAGCTATACCGTCACCAACCTGACGCCCAACATGCGTTATAATTGGCAGGTACGTGCTTACAACGGTGAGGTGGTCTATACTTCGGCCAACAGCGGAAGCTGGTGGAGTTTTTATACCATCCCGTGATCGCGCCGCGTGAATCACGCGGTCTCTTGAAGGTATGGGTGGGTTCCTGTACCAACAGAGGTGCAGGAACCCACCTGAATCAACACGAAAAGGGGGTGTGTAACTGTAAGATTTACTGGGGAACTTCGTTATCTTGTACGGGTAAGAGTGTGCCATTTGGATTACCCGGGTGGGGAAAATCAGAGAACAGCCCGAATATTTTATTTCCGTCGTTCTATATAAGCTCAAAAAAAGGGGGGAGTATGTACCGTTTCACTATTATTCTCACTGTATTGTTGGCTCTGGTAGTTAATGGCCTGTTCGCGTCTCCGGTATTCGGGGCGAGCGCCGCTCAGCCTTTCTTCCAAGATGATCCTCAACAAGAGCCTCAAGACGCGGCAATCATGGATGAACTGCTTCTGCCTGAGGTGCCAACCCCAGAGGAAATTGAGGACGGCGCGCCCGCCGCGGGGGGGGTGACGGTTAGCGCCGGGGCAGAGTCTCTGGCGCTGGCAGAGGTGACCGCATCTGTCAGCGGGTCGCAGCCATGGGTGGCGGTGATGTGCAAATTTGCCGATGTCGCCGCTGAACCCAAAGCGCCTGGCTATTTCCAGCAGATTTTTCAGAACGTTTACCCTGGACTGGATCATTACTGGCGCGAAGCCTCGTATGGCGCTATTGACCTGCAAGGCAGTGCGGCCATTTCGGCCTGGGTGACGCTGCCAAACCCGCGCTCGTTTTATGTCAGCGGGGATACCGCCGACCTCCAGGCGTTAGCCGAGGACTGCACCGCCGCCGCTGACGCGCAGGTGAACTACCCGGACTTCACCGGCATTCACTTGATGTTTAACGATGAATTGGATGGCTTCTCGTGGGGCGGCAGTCAGACGCTGACGCTGGACGGCGTGACGCGCTCCTGGATGATGACCTGGGAACCGCCCTGGGGCTACGCCAACCTGGCCGTCCTGGCGCATGATATGGGCCATGCCTTGGGCATGTTACACTCCGCCGGAGATTACGGCGTAGCAAACGATAACCGCTGGGACGTGATGAGCGACGTGACTTCGGCGCCGGTGGACCCCACCTTTGGCGTCCTTCCACAGCACCCCATCGCGTACCAGAAGAGCGGCGCCATCACCGATTGGATTCCTGCGGTTCAGGTCGTTGATATACCGCCGAATACCGATCAGGTGGTGACGCTGGAACGTCTGGCCCAACCCACGACGGGCAGTGCGCTCTTGGTGCGCGTGCAGCGCGGCCTTAACCCCGAAAGTTATTTTACAATTGAGGCGCGCCAGCAGGTGGGGTACGATGCCAACCTGCCCGGCGAAGGCGTCATCATTCACCGCATTGAGCCGGGCGCCGAGCCGCGCGTAATTGACAGCGACGGTAACGGCAGCACCGGCGACGCGGGGGCCATCTGGCTTCCCGGCGAGACCTTCACCGACGCGACCTACGGCATTACCATAACCGTCACCGCAGCCACAGCCACCGGCTACACCGTCAGCATTCATAACCCCACGCCGCCCACCTTTGTCAGCTGTGCGGCTCAGTCTAGAGTGCCGGAGGCCGAATGCAATGCTCTGGTGGATCTCTATAACGCCACCAATGGCCCCGCTTGGACGAACCGCACCGGCTGGCTGGCGGATGTGAACGTATGCAGTTGGTTTGGCGTGGCCTGCTCAGAAAACCATGTCAAGCGCCTGAACCTGCGGGACAATCACCTGGTGGGGACCCTCCCCGCTTCGATTGGCAATCTTGCGGGACTGCAGGTTCTGTCACTGCCAACCAACCAGCTTTCTGGAGCCATCCCCCCGCAGATCGGCAGTCTCACGGCCCTACAGCGGCTTGAGCTGTATGCCAACAGCCTGTCCGGGTCAATTCCGGTGGAAATCGGCGGTCTGACGGCGCTACAGCACTTGTACCTGTACAACAACCGGTTGACGGGGGCTATTCCAACCGAAATTGGCAACCTGACCGGACTTCAGTTCCTTGTCATCGGTTCGAACCAGTTGACGGGGGCGATTCCGCCGCAAATCGGCAATCTGACCGCCCTGGTGTACCTGGATTTGAGTTCCAATCAGTTGAATGGGCCGATCCCACCGGAGCTTGGCAACCTGACAGAACTGCGACAGCTTTTCCTGGGGACGAACCAGCTTACAGGAACCATTCCGCCACAGCTTGGCAACCTGACGAAGCTTAACCGGCTGTTCCTGTCTTCGAACCAACTGACCGGTTCTATTCCGCCAGAGCTTGGAAATCTGAGCGGGCTGTTGTACCTGCTGTTGAATACCAACCAGTTAAGCGGTTCCATTCCGCCGGAACTTGGCAACCTGAGCGCATTGGAGGGCCTGTATCTGTACGCCAACCAGTTGACGGGGCCCATCCCACCGGAGCTTGGCAACCTGACGGCTCTGCAGTTTCTCTCAGTGCGTTCCAATCAGCTCAGCGGGCCGATTCCACCGGAGCTTGGCAACCTGAGTTCCCTGCTCCATCTCAATTTGAACTCTAACCAGTTGAGCGGCCCTATTCCGCCGGAGCTTGGCAACCTGAGCGCCCTGCAGAACCTGTACCTGGATACGAACCAACTGACCGGTTCTATCCCGCCTCAGCTTGGCAACCTGAGCGCCCTGCGCTACCTGTATCTCTATTCCAACCAGCTAACCGGCAAAATTCCTCTGGAAATCTTCAACCTGACGGGACTGCAATCGCTGTATCTGTCTTATAACCAGATCAGCGGTTCGATCCCGCCAGAGATCGGCAACCTGACGGCCCTGCAATCGCTGTCCTTATCTTCCAATCAGCTAACCGGGCCGCTCCCGTCTCAGCTTGGGAGCCTGACGAACCTGAGAGGTCTGTATATTGCTTCGAACCAACTAACCGGCTCTATCCCGCCGGAGCTTGGCAACCTGACGGCGCTCCAGTACCTGTATCTGAACAATAACCAGCTCAGCGGGTCGATTCCACCGGAAATTGGCAACCTGACCGGACTATTACAGCTTCGTTTGCAGAACAACCAGCTTAGCGGCTCGATCCCGCCGCAGATTGGCAACCTGACGGCGCTCCGGCAGTTGTATCTGAACGTGAACCAATTGAGCGGGGCCATTCCGCCAGAAATCGGCAATCTGACTGCTTTACAGCAACTGAATCTGAGCGCCAACCAGTTGAGCGGGGCGGTCCCGGCAGAGATTGGTAATCTGACTCAACTGCAAAGCCTGGAATTGCGCGCCAATCGCTTAACGGGCGGCATTCCGGCGAGCATTGGCCGCCTCACCGGGCTTCAGTTGATTAATCTGGAGGGCAACGCTTTGGTGGGCCCAATTCCAGCGGCTTTTACCCAGCTCTCCGCTCTGACCAGCCTCGATCTGGATTATAACGGCCTGTATTCCACTGATCCGGCGGTGATTGCATTTTTGAACGCGAAAAACGCCGCCTGGGCCGCCACGCAAACCGCGCCGCCCTTGGGAGTGGAGGCACTGCCGGTCGGCAATGATATTCAGGTAAATTGGCAGGCCATCCCGTTCACTGCGGGCGCGGGTGGGTATGACATCTACTACAGCACCAGCGCGAGCGGGCCGTTTAGCAAGCATGGGGGCGTTACCAGCAAAACTGTCACCACTTACCTGGCAACTGGGTTGACCCCCGGCGTACAGTACTATTTCTACGTACAGTCCTATACTTCTCCGCACGTCTACAACGCCAATACAATCTACAGCGATCCTTCGGCGGTGGCGACGGCTTCGCGCCCCTCGGCGTTCAGCAAGACGGCTCCGGCCAACGGCGCGGTAGATCGGTCGTACAGCAGTCTGACACTGACGTGGGGAGCGGCCGCGCCGGTGACGCACTATCTCATCTGCGTGGCGGCCAACAGCTATACCTGCACGTGGACGGATGTGGGCAACGTTACGAGCTACACGGTCACCAACCTGCTGCCCAACACGCGCTACAACTGGCAGGTACGGGCTTACAACGGCACGTTAATGACCTCGGCCAACGGTGGGACGTGGTGGAGCTTCACGACCCGGCAGGCTCCGCCGGCGGCGTTCAGCAAGACGGCTCCGGCCAGCGGCGCGGTAGATCAGCCTTACAGCCTGACGCTGAGCTGGGAAGCGGCAGTGCGGGCCACCCATTATACGATCTGCGTGGCGGCTAACAGCTACACCTGCGCCGCCTGGCAGGATGTGGGCAACGTCACCAGCTACACGGTCAGCGGGCTGCTGCAGAACACGCGCTACAACTGGCAGGTACGGGCTTACAACGGCACGCTGGTGACCTCGGCCAACGGCGGCGCGTGGTGGAGCTTTACCACCCGGCCGCAGACGCCCTCGGCGTTCAACAAGACGGCTCCGGCCAGCGGCGCGGCAGATCAACCCTATACCAGCCTGAC